>Ga0209431_10000037_pt1 | contig 88620 bp, 75 predicted proteins | sample RifCSP13_3_FD_184021 | JGI IMG/M metagenome (GOLD analysis project Ga0209431, IMG submission 184021) | Soil microbial communities from Rifle, Colorado - Rifle CSP2_sed 13_3 (SPAdes) (version 2) | ecosystem: Environmental > Terrestrial > Deep subsurface > Rock core/Sediment | place: Rifle... | reverse complement strand
CAAGCTAGCTGAGAAAGTATCAACCGTTGACTCCACCACAATCGTGTTCGTAGTCCGCACCACGGTCTCGCCGGCACGAACGAAGCGGCCAAGGCCGGCGCCTTTGGCTGTCTGAATTGTGATTTGCAGGACAATGGCAGGAATGTCGATGCTGGCGGCGGGCTTCCTGGGACCCAACCGTTCGGCTGACAAGATTGCATTTCCACCCGATGTTAAGGTTTCAACGAGTCTGTCAATCACTAAATACATTTGGGCGCCCTATTAGCTCGTCACTCCGAACTGTGTTTGGTGGATCGATCCATGTCCGTGAAGTTGACAGCCTCTTCGCGCTTTTCGTTGTTCAGGCGGAATATCCGTTCCGATCCTGTTTTCGATTCCACTGCCAGGTAACCCTTCGACACCAACCACTCCAGCGCGTCGCTGGTCTCCTCGAGCGCGTAATGGATCATTTGGTCAAGCAGTCGCCACTTAGTGACCCCTTTGAGATCGTCGGCCCCTTCCGGGTGGCGCAGGAAATAGGCGAGGATTTCTCTCGCCAACTCCTGTTTGTTTTGGGGTTTCGATAACGGCACCTTGACGGTCCAACTTCATTGACCTTCGTCCAGCAAACAGAGCGCCATTACCCGAGCCAACGCATTTCCTCAAGTATTTGGAAGTTCCAAGCTGGGATCGGTCCCGAGCCGGACCTGGGTGGGTTAAAGCTGCCTCGCTCCGAAAGGCGTGCTCAACCGTATTCGGGGCTTAATCCCTAAGGGTTTGAATGACATGAGGGGATGGGACGAAAGAAACCCACCTGCGGGTCAGCTTCCGCCCGGAAGAGGTGCGGTGTTCAAATCTTATATTTTTTCTTGAGCCGGCCGAAGGCCCGTCGATCTTTACCCGCTTCGACGGCCGCACGCGTGACATTCCCATTGTGCTTCTGCAACAACTCCTGGACGTAGCACTTTTCGAAGGACTCGATAGCCCGGCTGCGCGCTAGTTGGAAAGTATCGGTGGATGCCTGCAAAGCAGTATCAAAGATAGAAAACGAAATATCAGAGGGGAGGATATAGGCTCCTTCAGAAAGGATTATGGCCCGCTGCACAACATTCAGAAGTTCTCTAACATTGCCCGGCCAATCATACAGTTCCAGCTTTCGTAACGCCGCCGGAGTAAATGATTTCGGGCCAGGCGAACGATACTGGATCTGAAGAAAGTGACGCGCCAGCAATGGGATGTCCGTGGGGCGCTTTACCAGCGGCGGCAGATCCAACCGCATAACGTTCAAACGAAAATAGAGGTCGGCTCGAAATTGCCTATCCCGGACGCATTGCTCTAAGTCACGGTTAGAGGCAGCAATCACGTTGACCTCCGCTTTGGTAAATCGTTCGGAGCCCAGTGGTCGGTAAGTACGCTCCTGAAGAAATCGCAGAAGCTTGCCCTGCGTTGCCAATGAGAGCGCGTCGATCTCGTCCAGCAGAAGCGTGCCACCGTTGGCCATGGCCGCCAATCCTCGCTGATCGGAGTGGGCATCGGTGAAGGCGCCGCGAGCATGGCCAAACAGTTCATTTTCAAATAGATGGTCGGGCAGCGCTCCGCAGTCCACTGCAATAAAGGGAAAATTCCGCCGTTTGCTCAGATGGTGGATACCGCGAGCGCACAATTCCTTTCCAGTGCCGGTGGGTCCGGTGATCAACACCGGGAGATCGCTTTTGGCAATGAGGGGAACGGATTGAATGGCCTCAACAAACGCTGGATGGTTCCCAATCAATTGGTCTATCCCCATATCCTCCATCAGGCGTCGATGCGCCGTTTCGAATTCCCTTTCTTCACTGCCCTCCCCCAGTATCCGTTGCATTCTCTGACGAAGCTCGCCTTCGTGAATTGGCCACAGCATGAAATCAGCAGCACATTCAGAAACAGTGCCCAGAATCTCCGCGTCGATCTCCCTCGGCAGCAGTGCCAGGATGGGCGTCGAGATAGGATGGTTCTTCAACCATTTGAAGAAGTTAATCGCCTGAGACGCGAGGGGAACCGCCCAAGCAAAAATCAATTGCGCCTTACACTGTGGCAAACGATCGAGCACGAGTGCGTCCCAGTCGACCGTCTTGCAGCGAACAGTTTTTGGGGTTAATACGCGGAGATTATCTCTGAGCGTAGTTGAGGAATCCTGAACGACGAGCAATGAGGGCAACACACCGAACCTCTGATCCCCACCACGACTACGGAGTCTAGCGGGCCTTAGATGTGCAGAGACCAGCCAAAAATACCGAGGGGATTCCAAGAGCCCTGGGTAGACATGAGGAAGTCTGGCGAGGAACCCTAATTCACATCCGAGCGATTGACCGTTACGGGGGAATTCTACCAGAAGGGCTTAGAACGATGAAAGCTCAAGGATGGCAATCTTCGGCGGGATGGCGGAAGATCGTTTTTTGTCAGGTCGTTTTTGGTCTTGGCCACGACGGAGTCACCGGCGAACGGCTTTCGACCAATGGTTGCTTCGTACAGGATGCAGCCGAAAGAGAAGATATCTGAGCGCTGGTCGACAGGTTTCGCTTGCGCCTGTTCGGGGGACATGTAACCCACCGTGCCCATCACGACGCCGGGAGTCGAATGCTGAACGGCATCATTGCGGTAGCAGCTTCACCGATTCCCGCCCCGATCCACGGATTTGCGAGTGGCTCAGTTCTAGCGCTAACGGAAACCAGTTACTTCCTAGCCGCCTTCCCAGTTTTTTGGCTGCCTGCTGGAAAACCCTGTCTCGAGAGCCCCCAGCACAGGTAAGGCGGCAATTGTAACCTTCATTCTGCGCATACCCGAAGGTACTGGCCATGCAATTGTCTCTCCTCGTTTGTAGCCAGGCCAAAGAAGTAGTTTCATGAGATTGCGAGACAGCTTGGAATGCCGGATCAGCGCGCTCGCTGGCCAGAGTGCTTATTCAGCTCTGCGACTAATTTGGATCCTGCCGCCGACGGTTGCACGGCGCCCAAGACAATATCTCTGTTCGACATTTTCTTAACGTACATATCCCGATTCGCATCGTCGTCTGGCCGCAGCGTTGCGCCCTCGAGCGACACCCCTGCGAATAGTCCCCTTGCGCGCGAGTAGGTGAGAATCTCAGCGTGAAGCTGCGCATCCGTCGCAGCCGAAGATGTCCGACCGACAGGGCCAGCAGCGGCTGAGGCATCGCCACCTATTGTGAATTTGCTAGACAGAAGTTTATTGATCGCGCTCTGATTCATCACTAACATCAAGACATCGGTCTCAGAGCCACCGATTTGAAAACCGATACTTCCTCCTTCAACCCTCACTCCTGCAGGTGCCGACCAGCCGCGGCCACCTTCTTTTCTGCAGACGATAAAGCCCCGACCATACTTAGCCCCTACGATAAAGGCGCCTTTCTTTACGTTCGGCACAACCACCGCACAGGCCGACTTGTCCAAAAGATCTTGTGGGACACCTTTGTCCGGTGCTGTCAGGATTTCGTTGAGCATTTCAGCCGCAGCATTAAGCCGCTCCGTCGTGTCATCGTCGGCTGTCGTTCGAGCAGACGAGGATGGCGCCAAGGTGGCAGTAAGTGCTATCAGGAGTGCCGCCAACATTAGCTTTATTACTTTCACACTTCACCTCCATATTTCGAATCCGAGAATTTTTGGGTCGTGAGCTTCACCAGGGAAGACCTCAAGGACTTATTAGCAGGGGGACGCCCGCTACCATTCGCTTAATTCCCACTCCAAGGTCAGCAATCATGGACGGCTGAAAATAAGATCCATCTGACTCTCGCGTCCTCACAATCAAGGCATAGAAGCGACACCAGTGGCTTCAATCGTTGTGAATCAATCTTCGCTCCGCATTCCATGCAATACCCGAAGGTCCCAATTGCCCAGGGAACCAGATGATTTACCGGCCAGCCAGGTTCTAGACGCACTAAACAATTACTCAGACTTGCTGAACGCGTAGTGCGTTTCTCTGATCGCATTTTAGGTTTCTCCGAATTAAGAACACGCAACGGACATGCCTATGAATTCAGCTGACGAATTCCGAATAAATGCGGAAAGGAAAGCCGGCCACTCTTGGCCAGAACGGCTTTCCCAATCTTGCAGCGAAGTAAGAGCCGCGGGCTTTCACCCAAGGCTTGCGTAAGTTTCCGCAAGTTTGGGGTTGCTGGTCACTGAAAAAGGCGGGGAAAGGTAGAGAAATAGTCCGGTCACCTCGGAACATTTCTTGCCGTATTTAGATGAAAGTTTGTAGGTGAGTCTTTAGTCATGTTTATCCATGAGATTAGTGACATTGAGTGTCGGCGCTCTTTACAGAGCGCCACGATTGGCAGACTGGCCTGTGCTCGTGATAATCAGCCCTACGTTGTTCCGATTCACTTTGCGTTTGCTGATAGCTACCTTTATGGGTTCACCACCGTCGGGCAAAAGACTGAGTGGATGCGTTCGAATCCCTTGGTCTGCTTTGAGCTGGATGAAGTGAATAGCGATAATCAGTGGTTGAGTATTGTTGTATTTGGTCGATACGAAGAGTTACCCGATACGCCGGAGTTTCAATGCGCGCGCATTCATGCCCATGAACTCTTGCAAAAGCGCGCAATGTGGTGGGAACCTGCCTATATTTCACAAGCGCATCGTGATCAACCTCACTCATTGGCACCGATCTTTTACCGTATCCACATAAACAAAATGACTGGCCATCGTGCAACTGCGCACAATGGGCAAGTGACGCGCTCCGATGTCGCAGTGTCCGAGGCCAAGCGAGGTTGGCTGAGTAAGCTACTGCATCCTCAATTCAAAGATTCACTGTTTAGCTTCCGGCAGCAAGCTACTATGACGAGAGAGCCTTCCTAAATTGATGCGATTGAAACTTCTTAGGACGTGATTTGGGGCTGTGTGTGCCAAACCATGAGCTTCTGGTCAGGCTCTGGAATAAGATTGGGGCCGAGGACGACTCTTACCTGGTGAGTTTGTCCATCATTTGCAAGAGGTAATTTGTTTACTTCGAGGTACTGACCATCCAGTTCTATACCCGTCACTCCGCTGCTCACTCGCGAAGGGTTTTCGACTGTGATTTCATAACACGTTTTGCCTCGCCGGTAGCTGATTTGATACCCAGGCCAAGCTCGCGGAATACAGGGTTGCAGTGATAGAAGGTCTCCTCTCAATGTGAAACCGAGGACTGACTCGAGCGCCGCGCGATACATCCAGCCGGCAGCGCCCGTATACCAGGTCCAACCACCACGCCCCTGATGAGGTACTGCGGCATAAACGTCAGCCGCAACTACGTAAGGTTCAACTTTGTATTTGTGTAAGCCCGCTCGGGTTGATGAATGATTGATCGGATTTAGGAGCGCAAGAAGCTCACCTGCGCGGTCGCCGTCCTCGAGCATCGCGTACGCGATCAAAGTCCAGAGGGCGGCGTGGGTATATTGACCACCATTTTCACGTACCCCGGGTACATAACCTTTGATATATCCGGGTTCCAAATCACTTTTATTGAACGGCGGCGCGAGCAATCGGACTAGACCTTCGCCGCGAACAATCAACTGTTCGTCCACTGCAGCCATTGCATGCTTTGCGCGGTCGCTTTCAGCCGCGCCAGAAATGACGCCCCATGATTGCGCAATCGAATCTATTCGACATTCCTCGTTTCTTGATGAACCCAGCGGCGTACCATCGTCAAAAAACGCCCGAAGGTACCAATCGCCGTCCCAACCGTTGGCTTCGATCGAGTTCTTTAATTCACGCATGTGTTGGCGGTAACGATCGGCTCGCTCAGTTTCTCCTCGCGCAGCGCAAATTACAGAAAACTCGTCGAGCGTGTAGTACAAAAACCAGCCCAGCCACACACTTTCGCCTTTACCTTCAAATCCGACGCGATTCATCCCGTCATTCCAATCGCCAGTGCCCATTAACGGCAGACCGTGAGTGCCAACACTCAAACCCCGTTCAATAGCGAGGACGCAGTGCTCAAACAAATTTGAGGTAATAGGCACAGTCTTGGGCTGACTGTAAGACTCCAGCTCATCAGGTTGGAGGACCGGAGCGTCGAGGAAAGGAACATTCTCATCAAGGACAGTAGCGTCACCAGTAACCTTCACATAAAAGCTAGTTACGTAAGGCAGCCAGAGCCGATCGTCCGAAAGACGTGATCGCAATCCTTGCCCCGTTGGGAGATGCCACCAATGCTGTACATCACCTTCTTTGAACTGACGCCCAGCTGCGCGAAGAATATGTTCACGAGCGAGCTCGGGGCTTGAGTAGCTAAGGGCCATCACATCCTGAAGTTGGTCGCGAAAACCATATGCACCGCTTGACTGATAGAAAGCCGAGCGCGTCCAGAGACGACATGACAATACCTGGTAGAGCAACCAGCGGTTTACGATGAGATCCAGCGCCGAATCAGGTGTGCTGATCTTCATAGACCCGACTAACTCGTCCCAGTAAGCAACGACGTTTTCAAAGGCAGTACTGACGGTAGTGAGTTGCCGATACGTGGAAACGACGTTTCGCGCCTCATCCACGTTTTCCGACTGTCCCAGCAAAACAATTATTTCACGCTCTTCGTCAGGTGCGAGCTCGAACACAGATTGCATGGCGATACACGGATCAAGCCCTGCTCCAATTCGACCGGAGAGCGATGTCCGCCGAAGCGCGACAGGGCGCGCGAGCGAGCCATTACGACCGAGAAATTCCCTGCGATCACAGGTCACCGTTCGGTTGCTCTCACTCGTCGCTACGTAAGTTACTCTTCCGGCAAATTCATCGTTGTAAGGGTTTCGAGCGAAGATGGCCCCTGTCGTCGCATCAGCTTCCGTTTGTATGAAAGGTGCCGAGTAACTACGCTGTGTTCCGAGCACTAACTCCTGATAGGTCGTTAGCGAGAGCCGGCGCTTTCGTGCACTACGATTGCGCAGACGCAACTTCATAATCTTTACGGTGGCGTCCAAAGGCACAAACATTGACAGTTCTTGAAAGATCCCATTACTCGAGTGCTCAAAGATCGTGTAACCCTGTCCGTGCCTGATAAGGTACGGCGCAGCCTCGCGGATCGGCAGCGGAGTTGGCGTCCAAATCGCGCCTGTGTCTTCGTCTCTCAAATACAGCACTTCACCTGGAGGGTCAGAGACTGCGTCATTGGTCCAAGGGGTGAGCCGGTTATTGCGGCTGTTGACCGACCAGGTAAAGCCGGAACCCGTTTCAGTAACAAGAAAACCAAAGTCCATGGAGTTCGCTATTACGTTTGACCACGGTGCAGGTGTCCACTGTCCCTCGCCTAACAAAATCAGATACTCTCGACCATCTCGACTAAAGCCGCCAAGGCCGTTGAAAAAGAGCAATTCAGGAAGCCTTGCCTGTGGCTCCCCCTCGAGCTTTGGAGGCCATCGAGGAATGAATGGCGGTGGGAGTTCGGCTTGAGGCTCCGAGCGAAGCAACTGATCCGAGAGCGAGCCACGTTCGGTCACGAGCACTACTCGCGCAACGGTGTGCAATAGAATTCGATCCGCTTCCGGCATGAGATCAGCACGGCGCAAAAAGATACCACCCGGTTTGTTCATTAGGTGATTGGATCCGCTTCTGCTAACGAGTGCTTCCAAATTCTCTTGCAACTCCTGACGGTAGCTGGGCGCCTGATCATTGAGAATTACGAGATCGATGAGTAGACCTTTCAGGCGAAGATATTCATGCCCACGTACAACCTGTCGCACAATATCGAGATCTCGGGCGTTATTGATACGCACTAATAGGATGGGTAGATCACCGCTGATGCCGTACTTCCATAACTCAGTTTGAGTTAGGCTGTTGAGACCTAACACATATGGTCGCGGCCGCAATGTGGGGTTCGCGTAAAGCACGCGTCCACCTAACTGCTGGAACAGGTGTGCTTCTTCGGCATCAATCCCAAGATGACGCATCTCAACCTGCGCTCTGGTCCATGCAAGGCGCGCTTCGCGTTCAAAGACATTAACGTCATGGTATTTGTCGGCAAGTTGCAAGGCATCTTCGCGCGAGTGAGCGACGCCCGTAGCCAGAGTGATTCGTGCCGTTTCTTCAGGCTGAAGCAGAACGCGATGCCGCAAGCTTAGAATGGGATCGAGTACCGGTCCGACCGTTCCTGATAACGGCCGATCTTCCATTACCGCTGATGGTTCTGCAGGAGTCCTGCCACGGCCCAGAAATCTACTCCGATCCGTCTCAAACTGGACGGCTCCGACAGTTTGGCCTTCAACTGCTATCGTATGTACAGCCCAGTACTGATCATCATTGTCGGATTGCGGGCGGCGTCTCGCAAACAGAGCATCCTCTTCACGCACAAACTCAGTTTCAATAAATAGGTTGCTGTTCGCCGGCTGCGCTGCATCGTGAGCTGAATTCGTTAGTGTAACCTCACAGAAACTCGTGAATTCGATCTCGCGCGCACGCGATGAATGATTCGTTATAGATACGCGGTGAACTTCGGCATTGTCCTCTGCTGATACAATTAACTCTGTGTGCGTGTGGATGCCTACATCCTGACGCCGCACTTCGACTTTGTCCTCAGCAAATGACACTTCATAAAGCTCTGGTGTTCTTGTCGTCGGCTGATACGAGGCTGACCAAACAGCGTGGCTTCGCACATCCCGCAGGTAAAAAAAGCTTCCCCAGTGATCGCGCGTAGGGTCTTCGCGCCAGCGGGTCACGCCGATACCCCGATATGTAGAGTAACCGCCGCCGCCGGTTGTGAACATCACGGAATAACTGCCATTGGAAAGGAGCTGCGTCTCCGGCCATGGAAGATCTGGAGTGGCAAAACGGCGCACGGCCGAAACGGCAGGCATTCCGACCGCTGCGCGGGAGGCGATTTCGGCACCGCGCGGGTGAGCCGTTGGTACGGCGCGCGGAATCCGTTCCTGCAAAAGAAGCTCATTTGCCTGAACTGCAGCCGCCGCGTGAAAACGCCGGTGCATAATTTGATCGTGCAGCAGATTATCAAGCGCAACCATGCTCATGCCCTGGTGATGAGTCATGAAGGCGCGGACTAGAATACATCGTTGATTAGGCGGCAACCGGTTGGACGTGTAGTCGATTGCCTCATAAAACCCGAAGCGTGATCGTGCGCCTTCCCGTTCGAGCCGCGACAAATTAGTGAGGGCGCTGTGAGGTCTAATCATCGCTGCCAGCATCGTGGCGTAGGGAGCCACCACAAAATTTTCGCCAAGACCGCGCTTCAGGCCCAACTTGGGCATTCCGAAAGGTCCATACTGGTATGTGAGGTGAGGATCGCGTGCATTGTAGGCCGACTCGGAAATCCCCCATGGAATACCATGTTGACGACCGTAACTTATCTGCGCGGCGACAATAGTTTGGTAAGTTTCATCCAGCAATGTGCCCTCGTAATTGCGCATAACCAGGAGGGGCATTAGATATTCAAACATCGTTCCCGACCAGCTTTGTAGCAATCGCATGCCATTTACCGATGTGAGTTGCCGCCCCAGCCGAAACCAGTGTTCTTGTAGAACGTCCCCAGTCGCGATTGCTACAAAGCTGGTCAGGCGTGCCTCAGATGCCAGCAGATCATAGAAAGAGTTGTCGCGTTGTCCCTCACTGACCTTGTAACCAATGGTTAGTACCTTGAGCTTTTCATCAAACAGGAAATGAAAGTCCATTTCCTGAAGAAATCGCTCACACAGCCGAGCAATGCTGGTGGTTCGCGCCAAGATTGATGTTCGGGCGTCAGCTGTTTTTTCCATTGCCGCAGTCAACCTGTCCAAAGTGGCAACAATATCTGGTTGTCCGGACGCGTGTGATGCCAGCCATGCCTCAAGTTCCGGTCGAAACGCCGCGAGTTCGATCAGCGCGCGATCACAGATTGCAGCCAGCTGTGAGGGCGCAGGCACTGTTTCCAGCCCCTCTTTGATCTTTCGCCATCTTCCACTCAACTCTACAGAGAGGCCGTCACTGTCGAGATTCAGTAATTTTTTTAATGGTTTGGCCCATGGCAAGAGGGTTTGCAGATCACGCGTGAAGCCCTGCGTTTGATGAAGGAGCGCCTCCACCCAGAACCGCAGTTCAGCAAGGTTCTCATTTCCGTGCTCATGGGCGAGAGCGTTAACAATGTCGTGAATCTTGGATACGTCCTGGCCCAGTCTCTCGAAGAAGCTCGACCATTCCGAAACCGTTCCCGGCTCTTCCAAAACCAACTGTCCACAATGCGCGAGCTCGTCACGAAGGAGTTTTGCAGGAACGACATCAGTGCGCTGTTTCGACGTATCGAGTTTCTCGACCTCGCTAGTCATCTCTTTGACCGTGTCAGCCAGGCCTTCTCGGCTGCGCTTGTTTAGGAGCGAGTAGTCAGGAAGTTCGATACATGTCTGTTTGATTACGAGTAGGTGTCCCGCCAAATTGCCGCTGTCGACGGTTGAAACATACTGCGGCGTCAGCGGCTCGAGCGTGCGCGTGTCATACCAATTAAAGAAGTGGCCACGAAAGCGAGGTAGCTTTTCAAGTGTTGTAAAGGTGAGTTCCAGACGCTCAATAAACTCCAGCGTTGCCGTGTAACCAAAGTCGTGAGCCGCAATGCTGGAAAGCAGCAACATACCTATGTTGGTCGGTGAAGTGCGATGCGCGATCACCGGCTGCGGATCCTCCTGGTAATTATCGGGTGGCAGCCAATGATCTTCCTCACCAACCAGCATTTCAAAGTAGCGCCAAGTGGAACGAGCGATTCGGCGTACAATAGTCTTTTCTTTAACGGTAAGAACTTCCTGTTGTGCAACAGTGACGCGACTGATCCAATGCGCGACAAATGGAGACACAGCCCACGCAAGCAAAAAAGGCGCGGCAATAACGAACGCGACAGGTTTGACGAATAGGATCAGCACGATTGAAACCATGGAGATCACTGGGGCAGGCGACATGAAACGGAGATATGCCAAGGGGCCGCTAGCAGCAGCACGCTGGTCATGGGCAGCCGTCACCCACTCAAGCAGTCTGCGATCGGAAATTAACTTGCGGTAAAGGACACGCACTATGGCATCGCTCATGATGTAAGCCCGATGGGCCATGAAGGTGATTTCGAGCGTCACCCGTGAAGCAGCGACGCTTACGTCAGTCCAGCCGGTCACCACGTGGTCTTTCCACGTCACACCAGTCGGCCGATTTAGCAGTAAGCCAACCAACGCGCCAGGGACAGGCAGCATTGGACCAAACAGGATGAAGACAGACCAAAGAACCGGTGAACCCGGTAATACGGTCCACGCGGCTATCAAACAGAGCAACTGCGCCGGGGCCAGCAGGCTTCGACGCAAGTTGTCGGCGATCTTCCATCGTGAAATTAAAGGAAGGTGATGTTTGCTCTGCGATACGAACTTAAGCAAGGGCGAAAACATCCACGGAGCGATCTGCCAATCGCCCCGTGTCCAACGGTGTGACCTGCGCGCGTATAAGTCATAGGCAGATGGGTAGTCGTCAATCAGTTCGATGTCTGTTACTAAAGCAGTGCGAGCAAACAAACCTTCAAAGAGATCATGGCTTAGGACCATATTCTCGGGAATGCGGTCCTTAAGGGCGCCTTCAAAAGCGTCTACGTCGTAAAGACCCTTCCCTGTGTAGATCCCTTCGCCAAAGAGATCCTGGTAAACATCTGACACGGCAGTCGTGTAAGGATCAAGGCCGGTGTCGCCCACGAAGGTTCTTGCAAAAAAAGAACGAGTACCGCTCTCGAGAGATATGCTGATCCGGGGTTGTAGTATTCCATATCCCCGCGTCACGCGGCCGAGCGCTTCATCGAGTCGCGGCCGATTCAGAGGATGCAGGGCAGTGCCGAGCAAACGAGACGCGGCCTCGCGGGGCAGTTGGGTATCCGAATCCAACGTGATGACGTAGCGAATTTGCGAGAGCAGAGTGCTATCCACCGTTGCGACGATAAAGCTCGTATCTTCTGCGCCACGCAAAAGGCGATTAAGTTCGTGAAGTTTACCGCGTTTGCGCTCCCAACCGATCCACTTCCCTTCCGCCTCATTCCATTGCCGGCGGCGATGGAACAAGTGAAACCGTTTTCTTGTCGATTCAACACAATATCGGGCATTCAGGACATCCACACCTTGCTGCACTGCTGCGAGCAGAGTCTCATCATTAGGCATCTGTTCCTGAGGAGCATCCACAAAGTCGGTCAACAGCGCAAAATAGAAATGCTCAGCCCCACTTGCTAGGAAATGAACCTCCAATCTTCCTAACAGTTCGTGCACTTCCTTGAGATCTACAAGGAATGTCGGGACCACCACTAATGTACATGGCGATTCTGTATGAACCGAAGAGATATCTAGCTTCGGCAGAGGCTGCGGCTTAATCACGAAAGAAACGGCGCGATTCACGAAGGTCACCGCGAGATCGCTGGCGGGTATGAGAAACAATGCGACTATCGCTGCGAGCGGGAGAAAATTAAGACCACTGGACCTGGCATAGATCAAGATTAGCGTCAGGATCCCAATACTGAGTAGAACAAGACTTCCCAGATAAGCGATTGTGGGATGTTTTAGGAGCAGACGACTCATACGTTCACCAACGCCTGGCCGGTAGCCCAGTGCCTTCTCGAGTTTGGGAAGACCTTCGTCGATGAAGTAATAGCCAACGTGTGTTTCGGGTCTTGAGCCACCCTGGTGCTGTTGCTCCTCGGCGGCCATGTCTAATGCCCTGCGGGCGATTGCCAGCTCACTCAGCCCCGTGCTTTTGCTAAGGCGTTCAACTACGTGCCGATAATGATCACGCGTGGCGAAATCCATCAGAGCGTAGGCGCAGGCCGGATCTTCCTTGAGCATGGGATCGATCAGACTCACGCTTTCGAAGAACTCTTTCCAGTCGAGCGTGGAAAGAAGTCGCATACTGGTTATTATGTTGGCGACCGTGACTTGCGCGGCGGCCTGCCGCTGGTGCTCGAGCTGCACAATTTCCTCTGTAGTCTTGCCTTTACGAGCAAGCTGCCGGTTCAGCCATTCGAGCGTTGCTGTGACTGCTGGACCTTGATCGCGGAGACGCTGAGTGAACTGAACCACAAAGGCTGGATCCGCTTCCGTCTTAAGATTTCTATCAAGAAATTTGATCAACTGATCCGCGGGTAGCGTGTGCTTCTCCAACACTTTGTCAGCGAGCGCGTCCGCTTCCCGTCTGCTCTTTCGTGAGGTTACGGTACGCGAAACAATGCGACGCAAATTTTCAAGAAGAGCAACACGAAGAGTAATGGCTATGGCCCACACTTCACCGATCGTGAGCGGTGTAATAAGTTGGTAAGCGCGGATAAAGCGTTTCAGGTTGTCAACATCCAGGCGACTATCAGTGTGAGAAATCACCGCCACAGCGATAGCATAGATTCGCGGATAAGCGGCGAGTTCACCTGTGCGAAGTTTCGGCAACTCGAGGTAATAACCTTCCGGAAGATCCTCACGAATTTCTCGTAGCTGCTCATCGACGACATGGAAGTTGTCAATCAGCCACTCCGCCGCCGGTGTTAACTCGCCTCCGCGGCTAACATTCGAGATTGTTTTGTAGGCGGCGATGAGAATACGTTCGTTCTCTTCAAGCCGCGGTAACAGACTCTTCCCGCGACCAGGGCCGGCTTCTTTATGCTCAGCTGCGAGCAGACGTGCATGCTCTTCGAGGTGTTCCGCACTGAATAGGTCGCTCCTGAGCGGATCCTCATTTGCCAACACGCCAGCTCGCTTCTGGCTTAAAGTCATTGGTCCCAAATGTTCAGCCATAACATCTAAAGGTGTTCGATAACGCGAGCGCTCTTAAGGAGGGGGATGTATTGATCTGCGTATGCGAATATCACAGCCGGCGGCTTGAGCGTCGAGGGTGGATCTACTAATAACCACAGCGCACGACCTCTACGGAGCAATGCGCACGGGAAACAATAGCGGTAGCGACATTGCCCAGCAGAAATCTCTCAAGCAGATTATTCGCAGCGGACGTACCTAAAAAAATGCAGTCGGCACCCCATTCCTCCGCATCTGCGATCAGCACGTGTTTTGGATCGCCCTCTTCAATTCGAGTTGATACAATGAGTTGTGCTCCACGCAATCTCTCAGTTGCTTCTTTCATGAACTCCTCTACTGTGTCTCGCTTCATGCTGCGCGCCGAGTTCTTTTTCAGTTGTAAGACGACATTCTCCCTGGTTTCAGCGTTAATGGCGTCGACAACGGTGACGAGGCGTACTTCGCTTGAAATAGGCCACGCGCGTGAGGCGACCGCATTAACAGCGAGTTCAGAACTGGGAGTGCCGTCCAAGCCGATTACAATGCGGACTGGCGAACCATCTTTCCAAGCGCTACCTCGGCATACTCGAACTGTGCAATGCGCTTCGTTGACGACCTTCTGAGATACACTACCCAGCAAGAACCCCCCGAGAGCCGAGCGACCCTGGCAACCAACAACTATCAAGTGTGGTTTCAGTTCAGCAGCTCGTTTCAGAATTTCATGAGACGGTGAGCCCGACGACTCCTCGGCCTTTATGACCCAAGTTGAAAATCGGGTCTGGAGGCGAGCTTTCGCCTCAACGGCGAGAGAACGCGCTTCGCTTACGGGAGCAACTGCGGTTGAAACCTGGGCCTGGGGTGACCTTGTGTTTGTAATAGGGATGGCAAAGGATTCGGCCGCTTTGACAGACGCCTTAATTGGAAGAGCCGGCAACCAGACTTCTGTTACCGCGAGGATCACCGCTTCAGCGTTGCGTGGCAGTCCGGCACGTCGCAAGTCATCAAGCGCTGCATGGGCGCAAGTCGAACCGTCGTATCCAATCAGTATCCTCATTTGCTCCTTCATATTCTTGTCCTCGCAAGTGAGGTGACCTTCCTCTCAACTGTCGGGGCGAACGCTCAATTGGTACCCTCCTGAGTGCATTGCGTGTGCCAATTCCTCTTCATAATTTTGCGAGGTTGTTTAAAGCCGAGTTCGTCGAAAAGTGCGAAGTTTCACCCAGTTCTGCGGGTTTTCGCAGGGACAACAACCGTTAGATTGAGAACGTCCTTCTCTTCACCCGCTACTGCCAGCAGGCACAACCCAGATGCAGTCGGCATGCGCCTTGCTGTCTCAGATATAAGTGAAAGTTATCGAAGAGAAACGAAGGGACCGGCATGAAGAGCAGTCCGGTTTACACGGTTGATTTCGACCAGATCACATTAAAGAGCCTGCCACTTGTGGGTGGTAAAAACGCATCTTTGGGCGAACTCTTCAATGTTTTGAAAGCCAAAGGCATCGGCGTGCTTGATGGATTTGCAACCACTGCAGATGCCTACCGCGCGCTCCTCGTGCAAGATCATCTCGAATATAAGCTCCGCTCCTTGCTTTCAGACTTTGATCATGAGGACATCAAGGAACTCAACATCCGCGGACACGCTGCACGGTCAGCTGTGCTCGAAACACCATTGCCTGATGAATTACAAAAGGCCGTTGTTTCTGCTTACGACAAACTGTGTGTGCGTCTCGGTAGCGAACCGGAACTGGCGGTTCGGTCGTCTGCTACGGCGGAAGATTTGCCGGAGGCCTCCTTTGCTGGAGCCGCTGAGACTTTTCTCAATGTTCGCGGGCGAGAGGCTTTACTGCGTGCCGTCCACCAATGCTTTGCCTCTCTATTTACCGACCGCGCAATCAGCTATCGCGCCCGGCTGGGTTATGACCAATTGAAGGTAGCGATTTCAGTTGGTGTACAACCGATGGTACGTTCCGACAAGGCCAGTTCTGGCGTCATCTTCACCTTGGATACAGAGTCAGGTTTTCGCGACGTGGTGCTGGTGAATAGTTCCTTTGGCTTAGGGGAATTTGTGGTCCAAGGCGTGGTTACGCCCGATGAGTGGACTGTCTTCAAACCAACTCTCAAGCTTGGCTTTCGGTCAATTATTGGCCGCCAACTTGGCACGAAAGAAGTTCGCCTCGTTTATGGGGACGGTAGCCGCACAACTCGCAGCGAATCTACGCCAGCGGAAGAGCGAACCAAGTTTTCCCTTACCGACGATGACGTTCTAGAGCTCGCAAACTGGGCCTGCCTGATCGAGGATCACTATTCGGAACTTGCTGGGCATCCGCAACCGATGGATATCGAGTGGGCCAAAGATGGACTCACTGGCGATTTGTTTATCGTGCAGGCGCGGCCTGAGACAGTTCACTCGGCTAAGCCGCGGAGCGCAGTGGCGGAGGTCTACCACCTTAAAGGCGATCATGGACTGCCGCTCGTGAAGGGGCAGGCAGTCGGCGAAAAAATTGGCGCCGGTCGTGTGCGTGTTGTGCGCGAAACCATTGAACTGCGAAAGATCGAAGCGGGAGATGTCCTTGTTGCGAGACTCACCGATCCGGATTGGGAACCGGTGATGCGCCGCGTTGCCGCTATAGTCACCGATCAGGGTGGACGCACAGCTCATGCGGCGATTGTTTCACGCGAGTTTGGCATTCCATGTATTGTCGGCACTGGTAATGCAACTGAGGTGCTTCACGATGGCGATGAGGTTACCGTCGCCTGCTCGGAGGGCCCGGAGGGCAACGTATATCCCGGTGTACTGCCATTTCAAATTGAGAAAATCGACGCGTCGGCAGTTCCGCAAACTCGGACTCAGGTGATGCTCACAGTAGGCGATCCTTCCCAGGCCTTTAAACTCTCATTCATCCCCAATTCCGGTGTAGGACTGGCACGCACTGAGTTCGTAGTTACGAACCACATCGGTGTTCACCCCATGGCCCTGGCCCGTTACCCGAAGTTGAAAGATCAGCAGGCCGTTAGAGAAATTGCATCTCGCATCGGCGCTGAAGATCCCCGTGAGTTCTTTATACGCCGGTTCAGCGAAGGCGTGGGACGGATTGCGGCTGCCTTCTATCCGAAACCAGTAATTGTTCGCACCAGCGACTTCAAAACGAATGAGTACGCACGTCTGCTGGGCGGTAGTGAGTTTGAGCCAGCAGAAGAAAACCCGATGCTCGGTTTTCGTGGCGCTTCACGCTACTACGACGCGAGGTATGCGGATGGTTTTGCGCTTGAATGTGCCGCGCTGCTGCGAGTACGCAAGGACATGGGGCTGACCAACGTCAAGATCATGATTCCCTTCTGCCGCACCGTCCAGGAAGGAGAGCGCGTAATTGAGGCAATGGCCCAACACGGATTGAAACAGGGTGGTGACGGATTGGAAATCTATGTAATGTGTGAGCTCCCTTCGAACGTCGAAAGAGCTGCCGATTTTTTGAGAGTGTTCGATGGGTACTCGATCGGCTCAAACGATCTAACCCAACTCGTCCTGGGAATCGACCGCGACTCTGGCACCGTCTCACATTTGTTCAACGAACGGGATCCTGCCGTTCTCGGCCTAATCACTCAGGTGATTGATGAAGCCAAACGCGCTGGCAAGCCGATTGGCATCTGTGGCCAGGCACCCTCAGATTTCCCAGACTTTGCGCGATGGCTGGTTAAACAAGGCATCACGTCCGTCTCGCTCAATCCGGATGTGGCCATCAAGACGCAACTTGTGATCGCCGACGAAGAAAAAAGCACAGGTCTGGCATCGCCAAGCGAGAAGAAATTGCCATTCGCGGCTGAAAGTGCAGTCGTCGGCGGGAGCGTCAGATGAGGAAAGGTAACATGATGCCTTCGGAACTGTTTATTGGATTAGTGCTACTGCCTTCGATGCTCTTCGCTTATCTGGAACTATGTTCTTAGCTCCGGAGGAGCCAAATGTTTATAGCCAACGCAATAAATTCCCGCGAGACGCGCTCCGGCGGAGCGCAATGTTTCCGGAAAAGAAATTGGCCATGTTTCGCTTCTCACCGAGCGAGGAAGATTTTTAGACTCGACGTTCTATAAACATTTCGTCCCAATCGGACGAAGAGTCGGTTCAGTATGATTCCGTTCACTATCGATCAATTCCTCGGAGTCTTCGAACGATACAACGTTGCCGTTTGGCCGGCGCAACTATTCCTTTACGCGCTCGCCATACTCGCCCTCTGCCTGGCTCTACAGCGGAAGGCAGACCTCAGCAGAGTCGTCAGCATTATCCTTTCCGTGTTCTGGCTCTGGATGGGCCTGGTCTATCACTTATGGTTCTTTAGGGTCATCAACAGAGCAGCTCTGATCTTCGCAGCATTCTTTGTCTTGCAAGGCGTTCTATTTTTCACAGCAGGCGTTTGGAAAAACAATCTTGGATTTCGGTTCAGACTAGATCTGTTCGGAATTACTGGCAGCGCATTCCTCATTTACGCACTCGTCATTTATCCGGCGCTCGGATACTGGATCGGCCATCGATATCCATCAGCGCCGACTTTTGGTCTTCCCTGCCCGACAACGATTTTCACCTTTGGCATGTTGCTCTGGACCAATCGCAGAGTTCCCCTTTACATCGTGGCAATACCATTGGCCTGGTCCTTCATTGGTGTCTGGGCAGCGATCTCTTTGGGAATGAGTGAGGATTACGGTCTGCTGGTCGCGGGATTGATCGGATCGTCAGTAATTATCTTGAGAGATCGTTTCTCAGACAGGAATAAGAATAACGTCGTACTCTAATGGCGACCGTCAGGGAGGAGAACTGGATAAAACGTAGGAGTAGTGTAAGAAAAACGTTTTAATCGTTTGCGAACGATCTCCCTCTGCGGGCGTTGCCGAATACAGCGCCTCTCTGATCGCCACATCCCGCGGATTGCCTCCCAGTGCCACGCTCTTACGGATAGGAATGTATCCGTAGCCAATTTGTGCTTGCGGGTCGGCGAAGCCAAGCGAACCACCCGCTCCGGGCATGCCGAACGAGCCGGGATTGCCGAAGGGAAACCTGGATTCGTTTTCATAAAGCCCAGCGAGAACTCGACCTCGCTCTTCATACACTCGTCGTAGAAACCGTGCGTCGAGGGAATTGCCGGAGCTGACAACTCTTGTAATGTCTCCGAACGCAACCCCAGTTCTTTTCCTCCCGTGGCAAAAACACTGTAAGCGCGCGCGATTGCTCGCGCCGTCCCGACGCCGCCGCCTGCAGGAATTTCGAGATTGCGTGGATAGATGCGTTTTGCGTCATGGGCCAACTCGGAACCCATGAGCGCCCGGCGGATATTCGAGCGATGCATGATAAGTGACTGCCTTTGTTAGTGTTTTCATTTCAACTCCTTTTCCAATCTTGCCGCACTTTGAGGCCTTCACGTTTTCGCTGTGTCCACGCGCGCTCCATCTGTAATCTGGTTTGATGGATGAACAATTACTTCCACGCCCACCTCCAAACCTTTCTTGATTTCTGCTTCGAATGAAGTGCGTTGCCCAACCTCCACGTCGCGCAGGTGTGCTTGTCCATCCTGCACCACAAACACACTCCAACTCTCGCCGCGACGAAAGAGTGAGCTGACGGGAACTTTCAACACATCCTCAGCCTGCCAAACAACTATGCGACCCTCGACTCGATAGCCGTCACCCAGTGCGGTTGAAGGTGTTGTTAAGTCAGCGACAACATTGACCCGTTGCTCCTCGATTCCCAGAGCCGAGACTTTCGTGAAAGCAGACGGTTCGATCAATCTCACACGCGCCTCTAATGCTTCTGGACCACCCCAACCCTCGATCATTACAAGCGCTCCGGGACTGATCTTAACTGCGTCGTGCGAAAGTAACTCGATCACTACCTCAAGCTTTGCAGGCGAACTCAGTTCCAGTAAGGGAGCGCCGGCGAGGACGACACGTTCGCTTTCTTCAATCAAGCGTAAAACCTTCCCGCTCGTCGGCGACTGGACTTTAACAGCCGCTGCCGCAGGTTTCTGACTGTGCGTAGCTGCCAGCAGCGCAGCGGCCGCAGCCTCAACTTCATGTGCCGCACCTTCTGCTTTGGAAACGGCAGCTTCATACTCGCGAAAGCTGGTGGCAACCGTGGTTTGTGCTTTTTCCAACTCCTGACGGGAGATGTCGCCACTGCTGGCCAGAACCTCGCAACGTTCACAATCCCGGCGCGCCTGGTCGTAGATGGCCTTGCTGCGTTCGATCATTCTGTCGACTTCGCGCCTGGCATCTTCAGCGGCATTGACGCGAGCAATCGCCTCAGCACGTTGACGCGGATCGAGCGGCGCCAGAGGCAACGGATCGATCTGCGCGATTACCTGCCCCCGCGCCACCACATCGCCACGACGAAGAGTGATGCGACGCAATTGCCCAGCCACCGGGGTCGCTACTACATAACGATCGCGAACACGAGTCTTCCCTTCACCATCAACAGTAACGCGCATCGGACCACGCGATGCGCTGGCAACATCAACTCTCGCCCGTGTCGGACGCAACCAGATCGTTATCAGCGCGATCACAGCGCCAGCGAGCAGAACCAAAATCAATGTATTTAAGATCCGTTTCATTGCGTTGTTCACTCTCGTGTCTTCAAAACAGCGACAAGATCGAGGTGTCGCAGTCTCCACTGCACGAGGTAGCCGGAAAGACATGCCGATGCAGTTACGACTAGAAAAGCCAATGCGTATGTTCTGGCACTGACAACAAGTGGAAAGCGAATAAGCTCGGTATCGATCACAACCGTTATTAAGCCGGCAATTGAATAACCCAAAGCCATGCCGGCCGGAATGGCAATTAAGGTCAGAAGCGCCTGCTCGCCGAGCAACATGAAACCAATCTCGCCCCGCGTGAAACCCAACACACGCAAAGAAGCAAGCTCATGTCCGCGCTCTGAGAGCGCAACGCGCGCACCGTTGTAGACCATCCCGAATGCGATGATTACCGCAAATCCGATCAAGAATGCCGTAGAAACATTTATCGTCTTAGCGATAGTTTCATTGAAATTAGCAAGGGCAACTGATGGAACCGATACCGCACTCACCGCTGGCGTCTGCTTCAGACGCGCATACAAGGCTGGAATGTCAGGCGAATCCACCATCATAAAAGCTCCGCTGCTCGTCGCGCTTTCCTGCAGCAGCCGATTCAAGGCGCGCCGGTCCATGTAAGCCGAAAGCCCAGTCAGCTCGTCAACTGAGTCGGCGACGACGACGTCACGTACTGGTCGATCTCCTTCGAGAACCTCGACCGTGATGCTTTCACCAGGCTTTACTCCAAGAATTTCAGCCAGTTTTGTGGTAAGCACCAAACCGTCTGGCGGCAGCCTGACTGATTGAAAATCTCTCGCCACTATGCGGCGCAAGTCGCCTTCGGCCTCCAGTCCGAGAAGGGCAGTACGGCGACTTCTGTGTTGGAACCGAAGACGTGCCGGCACGACCCGGTAGGGTTCGACACGGATTACTCCGGGAAGGTGCGCGAGATCGTATTTGACATTCGACGAGCGCGGTTCGTTGAACGCAACGGAAATATCCTCCCGCTGGACCTCATTGAATTGGACCTCGATGATTCGCTCGATTGTGTCGAAATACAGAAAGAACCCAACGACGAGAAGCCCTACGGCGAGCGCGATGCCCAGGATTGACAACATCGCTTTCCCAGGTCGCCTCTCCAAATTGCGAAGGATGATGCGCACAGACGTCGGCACTACTTTATGAAAACCCATGCGTTCAATAACACCAGCCCGAAATCGCGTCGGCGGCTCGGGACGCATCGCTTCTGCGGGAGGTAGGGCCACAGCACGCCTGACAGCCGCAAGCGCACCAATAGAGGCTGAGGCCAGGCTGATTAGAACAGCAGTGATAATCACGACAGGTTCAGGTTGATAGCGCAGCACCGGAAAGCGAAAGAACTCCATGTAAAGCGCTGTGATCTTGAAACCAAAATACCAACCGACGCCAATTCCAAGCGCAACACCGCCAAGAATGACTACACCCGCAAGCTTCCAATAATGAAAACCGATCGAGTAGTTCCCGTAGCCGAATGCTTTGAGTACTGCTATCTCCTGACGCTGTGTAGCAACCAGGCGCGACAGCACGAGGTGGATCAGGAAAGCAGTAACCGCAAGGAAGATGCCGGGAATGAAAGTGCCGGTGATCTGAAGCTCGGCAATCTCGTTTGAAAGAAAACGATTCGAAACCTGGTCTGCTCGATTATAGGCACCCAGTCCACCGTAACCTGCTAACACATCATCAACTCGTTGGATAACGTCGGCCTCAACTGCGCCGGGTGCCAGCGTCAGTACAATGTCATTGAATGCTCCCTTCATGTTAAATGCTGGACCAAGTACTTCGCGACTCATCCAGAGCACGCCCGAGCGCCGGCTATCCGGAAACATCTCGCCGCTTCTGATCTCGTAAACGTACTCGGGCGAAAGAGCGACGCCTACAATCTGGAGGCTCTGCCACCTCCCATTTATGATGGCTGAAATCGTACTTCCTGGCTTCAGGTTGTTCGCTGTTGCGAAGGCCCCGCTGACGAGAACTTCATCTTTACGGCCGGGTTCCACATACCTCCCTTCCCTAAGGTAGAGATCATTTAGCATCGGCACACGTTGTTCTGGTATTGAGATGATCCTTCCTTTGGCAGGTTCTTCCAAACCAGGCACGTCAAGAATTACATCTGCCACCACACGAAATTCCGCTTTGGCTACACCGGAAATCTGTTGGATGTTTGTAGCGACGGAATCAGGCGCGCGTTTCAGTTGTGCGAACACCTCTGCGAACCGATAGCTTTCGTAGTAAGTTTGTTGTGAAGACAAGAGCGAATCATAGGTACTGCGCATCGCGACAAATGAGGCAACACCGCATGCAACCACAAGCGTTATTGCTACAACTTGCCCGCGCAAGTGAATCACGTCGCGAATCAGTTTTCGGTCAAGGGTTGCCACTGGTCACTTTCTCTTTAGGCGTGCCTGTTCAGGATCCTCCTTCACAGTTCCGCTGCTCCGCTTACCAAACCAGATCGGCCGGTGCAGCCTTCTTCTCGTTGCAATGAACCTCAGTGATTTGCCCGCTGCGCATCCGCAGCACGCGATCCGCGATATCCGCTATCGCCGCGTTGTGCGTAATGATCGCAGTTGTAGTTCCCAACTCTCGATTGACGCGCTCAATCGCTTCGAGAACCAGCTTTCCGGTGGCGCAATCGAGCGCGCCAGTGGGTTCGTCACAAAGCAACACTTCGGGTCGTTTTGCCACCGCTCTGGCAATCGCAACGCGTTGCTGCTCACCGCCCGAGAGTTGAGCCGGAAAGTGATGCATTCGGTCGCCCAAGCCCACCAGTTGCAAGGCTTCTTCCGGTCGCATCGGATTCTCAGCAATGTCTGTTACCAGCTCGACGTTCTCTAGCGCGGTGAGACTGGGTATTAGGTTATAGAACTGAAAAACGAACCCGACATGCTCGCGGCGATAGCGTGTTAACTCGGCGTCATCATCTACGGTCAGGTTGTGATCGCGGTAGAAGACCTCTCCACTCGTAGGAACATCCAAACCACCGAGGATATTCAGGAGCGTTGACTTGCCACTCCCCGACGCCCCCAGTAGCACCACCAGCTCGCCGGCATAGAGTTCAAGGTCAACAGAAGTCAAGGCATGCACCTGGATCTCCCCCATTTGGTATATCTTTGATATACCGCGGGCGATAAACGCGGGTTTGCGAGTCAAGGAAAGTTTTCCATGGCAGGGAGGGGCCGTATTCCCCTCGGTTAACAACACTGTGTCAGTTTTCAGTTCCCCTGAGAGTTTTGGACTTTGCATTGTGCATTAGATTAAGTTCCATGTGGTTTGGCGAAGTCACTTCACTATTGAATCGTTTTCCGTAGGCCTCGATTGTGATCACTGGTTCCGTCATAATGTCTTCTTCTTTTCGCGAAGACGTGGAGTTTCTTGGTTGTCTGGTAGGTTAAGCCGAATCAGTGCCGTGCACGCAATGAACTGTAGCCAAACGATCAAGTCTCTCCTTCAATCCTTTTTTGCTTAGCGCGGACCACTTCGACCGAACAGTGTGCCCGAGCCGCCACGGCTGCTGACACACTACCTAGTAGAAGCCGTTCAATACCCCTCAACCCCTTAGCGCCAACAAAGATGGAATCGGCTTTCCAGGATTCAGCCTCTTCGATAAGTAGGCGTTTAGGATCCCCCTTCTTCAACACGACCGAAACCTTAAGGCCAACGTTGCGCAGCTTGTCTGCTGAAGCTTCGAAAATCTGTCGCAGGGAAATCAGATCGTTTTCATTACTTACGTCAAACCACTTCAGAACTTCGGGTTCCTGAGGGACAACACTGACAGAGAACACTTGGCAGCGGGCTGCCACCAACCGTACCTCGCTGCCCTTGGGCCATGCGCGATCAGCAATAGCATCCAGCGCAGCTTTAGAGTTTTTGGATCCATCGAAACCAACCACTATTCGTACCGGTACCTCATCGACGATTGCCCGGCCTCGCGCGACGCGCACCGATGAATGAGCCTCGTAGAGAACTCTCTGCGAGACGCTTCCTAAGATCACACGACCTCCCATTGCTGTGTGACCGTGTGAACCGACGACAATTAAGTCCGGTTTCCAATGGTCGGCACGTTTGATTAATGCCCATGCCGGAGAGTCGGCAGAACTCTCAGATTGGAGTTGCCAACCCGGAAAATTCGTCGCGAGGCGGGTCTTCGCTCTCTCGGCGACATCGCGTGCTTCGGCAACGGCTTCCGCAGCGTGTTGATGTGCTCGTCTGATTCCGGCCGGAACAAACATCGGAAAGGTGTTATCGACATTTTCATTAATCGACAATCGAACAAATACGTCTGCGATACTCATCACCAGGCCTTCCGCCTCCGCCGGCAAGCCGGCGCGTCGCAAATCCTGGAGTGCTGCCTCAGCACATTCTGAACCGTCGTACCCAATCAAGATCTTCATTTGTCCCTCATAACTCTGTACTCTCGCTTGCGTTCTACTCGGCTATCCGCACCTGTGACTACAACTTGCGCACCATCAGAAGTGCAAGCCTTATACCTGCCGAATCATGTGCGGGGGTAACACAATTTCGAGCCATTGAGCGTTTTGATTTCACTGACGTTGCGAAGACGCGGGTTTACTCGCATTTAAGTGGGTAACTTTTCGCACTTGAGACGAACAAACTCGGGAATTGCGAATGTATTCTGCGGTGCTTGTCGGCACATCCGTTGCACCTTAAAAATGAGCCAGTCCCAATACGATGAGCGCTGCAACTCAGCCAACGATAAAGCCAACTCTTCCGCCACTGGAACGGTCAGTCGCGGAAGAGTCAGTTGCGCATTCGCTCGCTGCCCTGGAGGCTGCAAACGCCTTGGGTGTTGATCCGGCGTTAGGGCTCTCAAGTGAGGAAGTAATTGAGCGCAGGACACGATACGGACCAAACAGCATCCAATCCATTCGCCCTCGTCCTGCCTGGCGTCTTGTGATCGATCAATTTGCCAGCCTTGTAATTGCTCTGTTAGCGATAGCGGCACTGATTGCCTGGGCCAATGGCGACGTGATTGAAGCGATAGCCATCGTCGTCGTGCTTGTGATCAATGCACTGGTGGGGTTTGTCACTGAGTGGCAGGCGGGTCGTGCGCTTAATGCCCTCCGCCAGCAGGCACGTACGACTACTCGCCTTCGCCGCGGAGGTATTGAAATAACCGTCGATGCCGAAGATCTCGTTCCCGGCGACATCATCATTCTGAATGCGGGAGACCGCGTACCTGCCGACGCTCGACTGTTGGAGTGTTATCGGTTGCAGACGGAAGAGTCTGCCCTTACCGGTGAAAGCACGCCAGTCGACAAAGCAATTGAAAACGTCCCGAAAGACACACCATTATCCGAGCGTCACTCAATGATCTATCTCGGTACCGCAATTGCCGGAGGGCGTGCAGTAGCTGTTGTTATCGGCACGGGTGCCCAAACCGAATTGGGTCGAGTAGGGCGTCTGGTTGCTACGTCATTGAAAGAGCGTTCTCCGCTTGAAATCCACTTGACGCAACTGGGCCAGCGACTCGTCTACGCCGTCCTGGCCGTTGCATTTGTGGTGATGGTTGCCGGTTGGTTGCGCGGTGATGGTCTATGGATGATGGTCGAGGTTGGAATCAGTTTGGCAGTCGCCGCTGTTCCCGAAGGGCTGCCTGCTGTCACAACTCTTATCCTCGCCTTGGGCGTGCTGCGGATGGCAAAGCAAAAGGCAATTATGCGACGGCTGGTTGCGGTAGAAACGCTCGGAAGCACCACTGTAATTTGCGCCGACAAGACAGGTACGCTGACAGAGAACCGTATGACGGTGCGCGAATATTACCTCTCGGATGGACGCACCATTGAAGTCGCAGGAGGCGAGTGCTCAGCCGCTGGCGACGAACTCCTCGAGCAAGCACTGAGAATCGGAGTGCTGTGTAACGAGGCGGTGTTTCGGGCCGAGGGAAAAGAGGAGATTATAACCCTCGGCGACCCCACTGAGACCGCGCTATTGGTGGTTGCCGATGCGTTAGTCCTCGATGTTTCGCATGAGCGTGCAATGCACCCGAAGCTGGCCGAGCAGCCGTTCCATGCCTCGACAAAGCGAATGACCACTCTTCATCGCAGAGTTGATGGACAACACTTTGCTGCCCTGAAAGGCGCGCCTGCTGTGGTACTTGAGGCGTGTTCGCATTATGCGAGCGAGCCGCATTCCGTCCGTCCGCTTGATACTGAAGCGCGTGCGCGATTTGCATCGGTCAATGAACAGATGGCCGACCGTGCTTTGCGTGTGCTTGCGCTCGCGGTCAAGCATTTCCCCGCGGGAATGAGTCAGCTGTCAGACGAAGATCTTGAAACCGGATATACGTTTCTCGGTTTGGTAGGAATGATCGACCCAGCCCGACCCGGCGTTGCCGAGGCGATCAGAAGTGCACAAGTTGCAGGAATTCGCACTGTCATGTTAACCGGAGATCAACTTAACACCGGGCGCGCTATCGCCCGCGAACTCGGACTCGGTGCGGGTCAACCCCACGCTGTTCAGGCTCGTGACCTTATTGGCATCGATCAAAAGCGCCTTGCCGAACTCGCTCGCACCACAGACGTTTTTGCGCGTGTTTCACCGGAAGACAAACTGCGAATCGTGGAAGCACTCCAGCAAGCAGGTGAGATTGTTGCGGTAACAGGCGATGGCGTAAATGATGCTCCCGCACTAAAACGCGCAAACATCGGCATAGCCATGGGCCAACGCGGGACCGAAGTGGCCAAAGAGTCTGCAGACGTCGTACTTGCGGATGATAACTTTACCACTATTGTGCGGGCGATTGAGGGAGGACGAACGATCTACGCGAACATTACCAAGTTCGTGCACATGATGTTTTCGCATAACCTCGCGGAAGTGGTGATGATCTTCACTGCGATCGTAATAGGCTGGCCGTTGCCGCTCATGCCCCTTCAGATTCTCTGGATGAATCTGGTCACCGACGTGTTTCCGGCGCTCGCTCTAGCGGTCGAACCGCCTTCACCGGAGGTTATGAAGCAGCGCCCCCGCGATCCGTCAAAGTCGCTGCTATCAAAGAAGCTCCTCATCTTGATTGGGTGGCAAGCATCCATGATCGCGGTGATCGCTCTCGTCGCGTACGCATGGGCCTTGCGGACGTATGGCCCTGGAGCGCATGCACGAACGGTTGCACTGTTCGCGATCATTGCCGCGCAGCTTGGACACATGTTCAATTGCCGTTCGCGTATACGTTCGGCTTTCGATGGAATCTTCGGAAACCCATTTATCTGGGCTGCCGTTGCCATCGTCGTTCTTCTGCAACTCCTCGCCATCTATTTTTCACCTTTGGCAGTTGTACTCGGTACGAGTCGTCTGAATGAAACCGACTGGATGGTCCTCGGTTTGTGTATTGTGGTACCAGTGATAGTCGTGGAGATTTCAAAGGCGGCAGCTCGCTGGCAGTTGGCTGCAATGGATACCAGGGCAAGAGAAGTCCGTTAGGTAGCAGCGGACTGTCTGGTCCCGATGTAGGCGGTTACAGCTGTGAAAAACTACGCAGGGATAAAGGCGCTTTTCCGCATTTCAGGCACGGTTTTGGTTGAAACTCTCACATTCCCGACGGCACAAGCATTGCCGAACTACCAAACAAAAGGAAATCGGCAATGATCAAAATAGAACGAATTCTTTGTCCCAGTGATCTCTCTACGGAAGCAGATGAAGCACTCTGGTATGCTCTGGCATTAGCAAAGGCATATGAGGCAAAGCTGATTCTGCTTTATTGTAAACAAACCGGCTCGGTTGCCGACTGGGTAAGCGGTTCCCGTGCGGCGGATTTGTTTCAGCAGTCACTTTTTACGCGTCTGGATGCCAGTGATCTCAAGGCTCTGGATTGGACAGGAGTTGTATGTGAAGGGGATGACGTTGGCTTAGCCATCACAAATGAGGCCCAAGCCAGAAAAGCCGATTTGATCGTGATGCGTTCACGGCGAAGACCCCGTGCTGCGGTGCTGCTCGGCTCCACGGCTGAGACGGTTTGTCGCAGCGCTCCCTGTCCTGTTCTTGTCACGCATCCCAATGAACTTGAATGGGTCGCCCTGTCAACGGGCGAAATAGATCTTCATCGCGTGCTCGTCGCGCATGACTTTTCGCCTGACTCGGAATTGGCGCTGAAATACGGTTGTTCGCTGGCACAGGAATATCAGGCTGAGGTGCACTTGTTACACGTGCTCGATAGTGCCGGACACCTGGAACCGGAGCTTGCCTGGTCCGCGTTGAGTAGTAGCAGCGCTTATACGTTCGTCGCAAGCAAATTACAGCGAGCGACCCCGAAAGAGGCATCTCTCTGGTGCAATGTTGTTAACTCCGTCCGCTCCGGTAAAACGTACGAGGAGGTGCTGGCTTACGCTAAGGAGCATGAGATCGATCTAATTTGCATGGGCGCGAGCGGTAGCGGCTGGAGCCTTGGCAAGCTCTTTGGCTCTAATGTCGATCGGGTTTTGCGGCAGTCACCATGCCCGGTTCTGGTCGCACGTCCAACTAGGTATGCTGAACCATTCGCAGACGTGGCTGGAGAAACTAAAGCGCCCGCTGGCAAATGATAGAGGAGGAAGTTATGACAACTTTACAACTGGTTCCGAACGCAGAGATAGCAACGCAGGGCCCGACAGTTTTCAAAACTGAACGGAATCAGCATGAAGCACGCTGCGGAGTGTGCCGTTATGAGTGCCTGGCCAGCCAGTACTTCTCGTGAATTCTTTTAGCCCAACTCCAGAAACGAGCCTGTCTGACTATTGCAGGCTCGTCAACCCACAGGCCTTTGTGAAGATAAATAGTTTCACCTCCGCCCTCATCAATAACCAGCATCATGTCGTGATCGTAGGCGCGGATCGGCTCGAGGCCTGCAATCTCGAGTGCAACGTTCGCCGCTGAAATTTCCGCCTGGTGTACCGCCATGTGTCCCAGCTTTGGGCCATCGAAGTTCACACAATCGCCGACCGCATACATTCTCTCTACGCCCTCTACGCGCATGGCCCGATCGACCTTGACGTACCCTTCGTCGTCAGTGATGCCAACTCCAGTTACTGCGCTCGGACCGCGAAATGGCGGTATGAGCATTAAGAGATTGTAATTAATAGCATGACCGTTACTAGTAATGACGGAAGTGGATGTCACCTTATTTATGGAAAAATCAGGCAAGTACTCAATGAAGTGTTCATCCAGCGCGCTGCGCAGAGCGCGCGCCACATTTTCGTCACCAAATTGAAGGCCCGGCGGCTCGGGACTGACGATCGTAATTCTCACGCGCTCACTGCTACCACCCTGTTCAAACAATCGCGCCAGGGCGAAAGCGGTTTCGTAAACTGGAACCGGCAAGCGCGCACCCGGGCATTGCCCGATGACGGCCCGCCCTTCGTGAAAGCTCCGTATGACTTCGCCAAACTCTAACGCGTCTTCCTTTGTCAACAGATGATGTGCGTGTTCAAAGAAGCCTGTTATTCCTTCTGTCGCGAGTCGTCGGCCAAGTGCAAAGATCAAATAATCATAAGGAAGGTCACCTTCAATGTCGCCGTGCGCCAGACTGACGCGGCGTGTGTCGGGCTCAACGTGAGCAACCTCGGCCTCGATAAACCGCACTCGCCGGTCAAGCATCGCCTCACGCAAATCAAATGAGATGTCGTCTGGTTCGCATTTACAAAACGCAAGGCGTACCAAGTCAGGATAAAAAAGGAATTCCCGACTCTGAGATACCAGAGTGATCTGGTGTTCTTTGGGTAATTGCTTAGCAAGCGACTCGGCAGCTACTACACCGCCAAAGCCGCCGCCCAGAATAAGGATGTTCGCCATGGCAATTTATTTAATGTGACGTTTCTATCACCTTCGTAAGATCTTTCTTCGACGTAAGTGACAATCGTTTCAGTAACTGCGTCTCTTGCTGCTCGCTCACGGTGGCAATCATCCTGCAACCTCTCACGCAAGACAGAGTCTTAACCGCTGACTGAGCCCCTATTTTTTGTGCCCAGGCGCGTTCCTCGCTTGCGTCTTCCTCGATCGTTTTGGCTAAAGGAGGAATTAACCCTCCGACGTACGAGGGAATCAATGGATCGTCAACCGCAATTAGCTTAAATATGTTCAGACATCGTGGCTCAGCTCCCTACCACCGAACCGGTTCCTAAATTGCTTTCTGATCATATTGTGAGACGGCAATAAACGTACCGAGATCTTGAGGCCGTTTTTATTGGCAAAGGCGCAAGAACTCATCCTTTGGTGAGAAATCCTGCACAGTCTTGGGTGCGTTTTCGCAGCGCCAGAGAGCTGACTCAGTATGTCCAAATATAGGGAGCTCGATTACTTCTGGAGTTTGCCCGCGAGCAGACTGATGGAACAGCTAGCCACCGGTCCGAAGGGGCTCACAAGCTCAGAGGCAAAGCGTCGACTCCGGATCTATGGCCCAAATCGCCTACATACCGCGAAGAGAACCGATGTGTTGGCCCTTCTCCTTGCGCAGTTTAAAAGTCCTCTGATTCTAATTCTTCTGGGCGCGGCGATCCTTTCATTCTTTCTTCAGGAACCCGTCGATGCCGTGATTATCATTGCCATTATCCTCTTAAGCAGCGTGTTGGGATTCTGGCAGGAAAAGCGTGCCGCCGATGCGGTAAACAGCCTGGTGGCGTTAGTGAGAATTAATGCCCGAATCGTACGTGACGGTGTTGAAACTGATGTGCCAACGGAGGAAGTTGTTCCTGGCGATGTTTGCATCCTCAACGCCGGGGACATTATTCCTGGCGACGCGTCGATTCTGGACTCGAAGGATCTCTTCGTGCAGGAAGCAGCACTGACTGGCGAGAGTTTTCCGGCTGAGAAGGAAAGGTCAATCGTCGACAGAGAAGCGCCGGTCATGAAACGGACGAATTGTCTGTTCATGGGAACACACGTTATTAGCGGTAGTGCTCACGCGGTAGTTATAGCGACAGGAACTGCAACTGAATTTGGCAGAATGTCGGAACGATTACGGCTGAAGCCCACAGAGACAGAGTTTGAACATGGCGTTCGTCGCTTTGGTTATCTACTTACCAAAGTGACTTTAATACTCGTGATTGTGATCTTCGGCATAACAGTCCATCTGCAGCGGCCCGTGGTTGATTCGTTTCTATTCGCTTTGGCGATTGCTGTCGGAATCATTCCAGAATTACTCCCAGCGATAATCAGTATCAATCTGGCGGTCGGGGCGGTTCACATGGCCCGTCGAAAAGTGATCGTCAAGCAACTTGCTTCGATCGAAAATCTCGGCAGCATGAATATCTTGTGTGCCGATAAGACCGGAACGCTTACCGAAGGAACAGTGATATTAGAGGGAGCACGCGATGCCGAAGGCAAAGCGACTGAGAAAGGCCTTCTCTTCGCTTACCTGAATTCGTTTTACGAGACCGGGTTTACTAACCCGATCGATGAAGCTATCCTCATGCACAGCAAGCTTGATGTTACCGGTTATCAGAAACTTGACGAGGTTCCCTACGACTTTCTGCGCAAGCGTTTGAGCGTGCTGGTCGCGAAGGATGACGCACACCTGATGATTACGAAAGGGGCCGTCAGCAATGTGCTCGACGTCTGTTCAACAGTGGAATTGCCAAGTGGCTGCCGTGATATCAACGATTTCCGGGGTCGGATAGAGCAGGATTTCAAATCACTGGGCAACGGTGGCTATCGCACTCTTGCACTTGCCTACAAGCATCTGGGTGACACTTCGCGGATCAAAAAAGAGAGCGAAGCCGGAATGACGTTTCTCGCCCTTCTTGTTTTCCACGATCCACCTAAAGTTGGTGTTGTCCAAGCGCTAAATGATTTGAGGCGACTCGGGATCGCACTAAAGCTCATTACTGGGGATAACGTGCACGTGGCAACAAGTGTGACGAGAAAAGTATTGGCGTATGAGCCAAGTGTACTAACAGGAGAAGAGGTCCATCTATTGAATGATGATGCGATGCGTTCGCGTGCGCCGAGCATTGACGTGTTCGCTGAGATCGAGCCCAGTCAGAAAGAGCGCATCATCATGGCCCTTAGAAAATCCGGCAATACCGTCGGGTTTCTTGGTGACGGCATCAACGACGCTTCGGCACTACATTCAGCCGACGTTGGTATATCTGTAAATACTGCAGTGGACGTAGCCAAAGAAGCGGCAACGATAGTGTTACTCGAGAAAGACCTGGCGGTCTTGGCCGCCGGAGTGCGGGAAGGCAGAAAGACGTTTGCAAATACCCTCAAGTATATCTATATGACAACCAGCGCGAACTTTGGGAACATGTTCAGCATGGCTGGAGCAGCGTTGTTTCTTCCTTTCCTGCCACTACTTCCCAAGCAGATCCTGCTGAACAATTTTCTCACTGACTTTCCGGCAATGGCGATCTCGACGGACAGTGTGGACGCGGAGCTGGTCGAAAAGCCGAGGTCCTGGGACATCACGTTTATTCGAAACTTCATGATCGTATTTGGCGTTGTTAGTTCGATATTCGATTTTCTCACTTTTGCCGCCCTGGTCTTCATTCTCAAGGCTACGCCGGGAGAGTTCAGGACCGGCTGGTTCGTGGAATCGGTGATGACCGAGGTACTAATCATTTTGGTGATGCGCACATGGAAGCCCTTCTATACAAGCCTGCCGAGCCGTCCTCTGTTGGGAGCAATGATCCTGGTGCTCCTCGTCACCTTGTCACTGCCTTATAGTCCGCTGAAGGGAATTCTGGGTCTCACGCCGCTGCCAATCTCTACGATGATGCTCCTTGGACTGATAACCATCCTCTATGCGGGCGTTTCTGAACTCACAAAGAAGTTCTTTCAGGCTCGGGTTTTCGGAAGAGAAACGATCGTGGTTAAAGCATAGTGCAGCCCGGGCCAAGCTCAGAGGTAGACTTTTGTCCGTTCTCTTCACCGATGTCGTTTTGTAAGCTGCTTCAATGCGCTCTTTTTCCCACAGCCTGTGAAAGCTCACCCGCAATTAACGAACTAATGCGCGAATCCGTGACGAATCCTGAGGTACTTTCGCGGCATATCTGTTGCACCAGAAGGGAGTTAGGTTTGACTTTACCTGGGAGCTGAGAAAGCCCGTGCCATCAATCCCATGACGTATCTGATACATGGATCAGTACTCTTAAGCCAAGTCATGGCTCGGCCTTATGAATTAGAGTTTGTAAAATAGTAACAGATGAGCATCTTGAGGGGAGACCAATGATGAAAACATTGATGGCGACCGACGGATCCCATGAGGCGACAGCCGCGCTACGCACCGCAACTCGCTTTTTGCGCAGAAGGGACAACGAAGTTCACTTACTCTGCGTGGCGCCGGAGTTTTATGAACCGGGAGGCAGGAAAAAAGAGAAGAGAGCCCGCGCTGAGTATGAGCGACGCATTGCGCGAGAGACGAAAAAGATTCTCGAACGCGCCCATCAAACTTTGCTAGCAGAAGGAGTAGCTGCGGAGATCCGCGCCGAGTCCGGTTCGCCAGCCCAAGTGATACTGCGTCTCGCAAACGACTACAACGTCACCGTTCTTGGAGCTACAAGCCAATACGACACTACAAGGCCGGGCATCGGTTCAGTAGCGAGTAGAGTAGTCGAACATGCTCCCGGAATCGTGCTTGTCTGTAGGGAAAGCGCTGGAGGAGGCAGTCTGCGAATCTTGCTTTGTGTCGACGGTTCAAGGGCGTCCCAGGCGGCCCTCAACGCGTTGACTACCTATTTCAATACCCAATCGGCTGAAATCACACTCATGCATATCATCGAAACTCCCTGGGTAAATCTCGGGCTTGATCAGGATTGGTTCGACCAGGGCGGAGAGACGAGAGACCAGAAGGGTTCGGAGATTCAGTTGGAAGAAGAAATGCAGGTTGAAGCTAACGAAATAATTGCGGACGCATCGGAACAACTCACGCGACACGGCCTCGATGTAACAACAGTTATTGCCGAGGGGAATCCCGCGACTCAGATTTTGGGACAGGCGGAACAGGATGAGTATGACCTCATTGTCCTGGGGGCCTCTGGGGCTACCGATATGAAGCACAGAATGCTCGGAAGCGTTTCAGCCAAGGTGACCGCGCAAGCGCCTTGTTCTGTGGCAGTTGTCAAATAGTTTGAATACTCGCAAATCAAGCTGAGCGCATGGTTTGCAATTCCGCGCGGGTTTGGAGTAGTCGCAGCACGTCCCCACGTGTGATGATGCCCGGCACGCTACCATTCAGCACTACCGGCAACTGATTTCACATCTTCGCGCCCCATCACTTCCAGCGCCTCTGTGACAAGCTGGCGCGGGTTAACGCGAAGGTCTGAAGGTTGTCGCGTGAGTCAACCACCAGGCAATTGGGCGTCATCACGTCAGCTACCCGCACCCCGCGCAAGTTTTCGCTCGTCTCCAGGTACGCACGACTGGCGCGCGCAGCGTCCAACAAAAACCAGCCGATGAAAACGAGCCACAGGCCACCGAAACCTCCGCCGCCGAAGAATCGAAGGATACCCAGAATAATCAATGCGGAACCGATGATGACGCTCGCAATAGGACCGACGATGCCCATCCAAAATTCGGTTTTAGCATCCTCAGCCTCCTTCTCGATCTGCGCCACACCGCCGAGCGCTAACAACGGGATTGCCTTTACCGGTAGATCGTTCGCTTTGGCTACCGCTGCGTGCGATAGTTCGTGTGCGAAGATGCGAAAAAGAGCGAAGTAGTAGCAATCGCTGTCGCCCAGATCACACCAGCGCCCCACTGCGGATTAGTGGCCTGGAACTGCGCTCTGAGCGAAAGCGTGACCAATAGAGCGATGATCAACCAACTGTAATGAAGTCCAACTTCAATCCCGAAGATGCGACCCAGCTTGATGTTTGCTTGCATCATGCACCTTTCATGGCTCCCAGGCATGCGCTACAGCAGGCGCCTGGCGTCGATCAGAAGACGGACGCTTTTACATTAACCCTGCCTTGTTTTGTGCAATGACTGCCGAACGTTATGCGGCAGTCGCCATCGGACTTGCTACGAACACGGGAGACGGCGCGCGTCGCAACACACGATCAACGGTTCGCGGGTTAAACGATTGTTTGGAAGTGTTGTTGTTTCAATCAATTTCCCCGCGCATTTCATCGAGCATCTGCCGAATTCGTTGTTCCAACAATGTAGTCACGTTTTCGTAAGCGATATCTTCAACTGTTTCGTTTGCGGCTATATTTGGAACGTCGACGGGCGTACCGAAAACAATCTTTACCTTCGCTAGACGAAAGCGCCACGATTTGCGAGGCCAGATTCGATAGGTTCCATCCAAAGCCACCGGCACGATAGGCAGTTTCAATTCGGTCGCTAGAATCGCAGCGCCCTTCTTAAATTCGTGTAGTTTTCCATCGAAAGAACGCTGACCTTCCGGATAAATATTAAGAATCTTTTTCGCGCGCAGCCCTGCACCACCGGCGCGCATTGCCCGGAGTAGTTGAAGATCGGGATCAATAGGTACGACATTGATAAGGCGTGCGAGTTGGGCCATGACGCTATTAGTGAAGTACATGCTTGCGCCCACATGAAAAGTGTTTTGCAGGACCTGGCGGGGATACGTCGAGCAGACGAGAAATGGATCTATATAGCTCTGATGATTCGGGCAGATAAGATATGGAGGCTCAAGCTGCGTCAAAGTATCTCTGCCCCTTACTTCGAGGTGAAATAGCAGACGGGCTGCAAAGTAGATAAGGCGAAGTACAACGTAAGCCAGTAAGGCCAGCGCGGGTTTGGGCTTCAGAAGTTGCTTTATCTCCGGCAGCCCATGTGTTTCTTCCAGAACATCATGCCAGTGGAATCCTGCACCGGACAGAACCGATGTTGATGGCTCGCCGCCGACTTTTGCGTTGGCCGTCTGCACCAACTCGCGTACGGTCTGAATCGTGGACAGCTCTTCGGGAGTGAGTTCAATACCCAGCGTTTGTTCGACACTCGCGAAACATTCCGCGCGCGCCAGCGAGTCGAGCGCCAGATTAATCTCAAAGTTCATCGTGGGTTGAAGTTCGATATCGTGAAGGTGTTGTCTAACGGCTGCTATCGTGGCACGCCCAGCCGGAGAATCCATCAATGCTCGATCTGCGTCGCTGAGAACAAGGCCTTTTGGAGCGCGCCCGTTGCCTTGCTCTTTTCTCAGCGCTTCGAGTTGGTTTTGCAGTTCAAACCGTCGTATCTTGCGTGTAGTCGTGCGCGGTAGCGATTCAGCGCGCAGGACAAAGTCATGCACGCGCTGGTATTCAGGCAATTCACGGCCGAGGTTTTCCAACTCCCAAACTACCCACTCGCGAGCATTCCCAATGTGCTGAGTTTTCAAGTATTCGAAATTGGGTACAACAACGGCGCAGAGCTTTTCCGCCCGCTTGAACTGACTGGTTGCGTCTTTCACTCCCAACACACACACTTCATTAACAAGCGGCGACTGTTCGTAATATGCTTCAACATCTTCAGGGAAAACATTCTTGCCAGACGGCAATTTGATCACGTCTTTCTTACGGCCGACGATGTACAGGTGTCCGCGTTTATCAAAGCGCCCCAGATCTCCCGAACGAAAAAATCCTTCGGTGGTAAAAGCTTCGCGGTTCGCTTCCGGGTTCTGGTAATAGCCCGACATTACCACCGGTCCGCGAATCAACACTTCGCCGATCCCATCAGCATCAGGCTCATCAATTCTGACCTCAACCCCATTTAGCGGCGTGCCTACCGAACCAATCTTGTTATCCTCGAAGCGCGTTACGGTTGCCGCTCCGCTGGTCTCCGTCAGACCATAGCCCTGCAGGATCGTAAAACCCAAGCGATGAAAATCCCGGGCGACGTTCTCATCGAAGCTGGCGCCGCCGGAGACTGCAAGTCTTAGTTTCCCACCAAAGGATCGGTGGACTGGCTTGAAGAAGAACCGCCCAGCGTTCAGCCCAAACCAATCACGCAACCAGCCGTTGAGTGCCAGCATGACTCGAAACAAAATCCGCACTGGCACAGGTCGTCCGTGCAGCGCGTCAAATATCTTTTTGTGAAATAAGTACCAGAGGCGCGGCACTCCAACCAGTGCCGTCGCACCGCTCTCTCGTAATCCTCGTTCGATCACCGCACTACTCAATTCAGTCAGATAGACGACTCGCGCGCCTACGATCGTGGCGAGCCACAGATTCACAATCTGCGAGTAGGCATGAAAGAGCGGCAGCAAGCTCAGGACCACCTCCTGATCACTAATTCGCATCACCTCCTGAATCTTGTCGCTTTCCGCGTAGATGTTTCCATGTGTAAGCGGCACGGCCTTTGGCGCTCCGGTTGTGCCTGAGGTGAACATCAGAACCGCCAGATCTTCTGCCTTAGCCGGGGGCGGAGCTTCATTGAATTCTTTCGGCGTCGGTGTCTCTGCCCAGTCTTCAAAACGAGCCAGGCCATCCGGCTGTGTGAGCGAACCCAGCGCAACCGCAGGGATGTTGCTGCCTGTTTGCTCGCAGGCAGCCCGAAACTTGTCTACCGAAGCAGGTGAGACAAATGCGAGTTTCGCTTCAGAGCCTTTCAGAAAGGTAGCGAGCGCCTGCGTTGTCGCCGCCGGATCCAGCGGTGTAACCACCGCGCCTCGATAGATGATGCCGAGGTAGGCAATGGCCCAATTGGGATGGTTCTCGCCGATTAGTGCCACGCGGTCGCCGATAGCAATTTTTTCCTGAATGAGGCGATACGCAATACTGCGGACTTGGGCCAGCATTGAGCCAAAGCTTACGCTCTGCATGCCCTTTGGCTCGATGACCATCATCGCTACTTTGTCGGGGCGAATGCTGCTCGCGTCGACTACTCGTTGGCAAAAACTCGGTTTCTCCATAGACATGTTCGCTAGAACGTTGCTCGGAGTTCTACGCTCATTTTTCAAAGGGCAAGCGCCCGGCGGGTCTCCTTGGAGCGCTGAACCCAGCTCCAAATCACAGTTTCCTAAGTCACTTGTACCGAAAACAGCAACGCGCGTACCCAAGAGCGGGGTTTGACTTGAAGAAGCGGTAAGACCGCATTCCTTTGCTAAGACTCCCTGCGAATTTTCGCATTAAGAATTGGGAAGTTTACGCAACGAGGGCCAAGGGCCGATTTCCCACGATAGCCTAGCTAGTGAGTCCTGGCACTGCGTGCTGCATGCACTCCGTTTGCAGTCCGCTAGTTCTTTGTTGCTCAAGAGTTCTCTCGAGGTAGGTGATAGCACACAAACGGAATGCGCTAAGATTTCTCCGGATTTGCAACGGAATTGATAGCTGATGCATCTTAGTTTCACTTATTCCTTCTCTCACGCATCAACGGTGATGCGCTCGTGCTCAAGAAAAGCTCAGCGTTTTGGATGGATCGAGAGTAGGTTGTTTTCAACTCGTAGAAGTCGGCTCAAAACTTGAGCATCCGAACGCTCGTTTCTTCGCTCGGTTTCCCGTTCCGTCGAATCAATCCTGGTTCCAAAGCTTCTCTTTTTACTCCTTACACAGGAGAGGTACATAAATATGTCTATGAAACTGTATGTCGGCAATCTCTCGTTCCAAACTTCGAGCGAGGACTTGCATCGCCTGTTCTCCCAAGTGGGTGCAGTCGAATCAGCTAACGTTATTGAAGACCGCGCAACTGGTCGCTCTCGAGGTTTTGGCTTCGTGGAAATGGCTTCGAAAGAAGCCGGCGAAGCAGCCATCGCCCAATTCAATGGCAAAGAAGTTAACGGTCGGAATTTGAACGTGAATGAAGCAAAACCACGCGAGAATCGCGGCTTCGGTGGCAACCGTAGCTTCGGTGCTGGTGCTGGACGCAACACACGTCGCAATTTCGGCGGCGGTAACCGCACGCCTCGCTGGTAAGATCAAATTACACCAGTGAAGCAATTACGCCCTCCGTACGTAGCCAACTGCCACGTTCGGGGGGCCACAAATTAAGTAACTCAGCGACGAGTTATTCTAGCAACGCTTCAGGCTGCGACCCGCCGCACGCTCGACAGAAATCACGTTCTCCTGAATCTTATTCGTGGCCCCTTCCTCGTCCTCAATTCGTAGAGTCGTGAAGACGTGAGGAGACAGCGTGCGCACGTGCTCGTGACAACTCTTGATCAGCGCCATTACCTGATCCCACTCACCTTCGATACAGGTTCCCAATGGAGTTAATCCATAACGAAGTCCGCTGTCGTCAACCAGCCTTAAAATTTCGCCCAAGTCCTTGCTTAAATGCGTACCGCGTCCAAGCGGGTTAATGCTTAGTTCAACTAACATGATGCAACTCTCCTTCGCCTTGATTAGGCAACGGTTATGCCGCCTGGTGGATTTGTGAATCCTATGGCTTTTTGAAGACGGGAGCCGGTATTTTTGGTCGGCCACTGCGCAAACTTACGCATGTTAAGTTGCTGCAACGGTCCTAATCGCGGCATTTTCAACTACTTCGTTGGGCGTTTGGTCAGATCTGAATAGGGCATGCTCGTTGCACGTCGTCGTCTTGAAACCAAAAAAGGATGTTGTGGTTGCGAGCGCAGCAGAACCTCGCGAATCCCAATGACTAAAGTCACTAATACGCGCTGGGAACATTTTGCTCATGAGGCTGACATGGGTGTGCGCGGCGTGGGCGTGACGCCAGCGGAAGCGTTCGAACAGGCCGCGTTGGCGCTGACTGCCGTCGTTACGGACCCAAGTACCGTCACACCCAGTGAACTGATCGAAATTACCTGCGGGGCGCCCGACCAAGAGTTGTTGCTTGTTGATTGGCTGAATGCTCTGGTTTACGAAATGGCGACCCGAAATATGTTATTCGGTCGGTTTGAAGTTGGGATAAACGGGCGACGACTTCATGGGAAGGCGTGGGGAGAGAGAGTCGATGTTGCTCGGCATCGACCTGCCGTCGAGGTAAAGGGAGCGACCTACACTGCCTTAAGTGTTTCTCTTGACGAAAATCACAACTGGGTGGCCCAGTGTGTGGTTGATGTATAGCCTTCTTGACTGTCGAATGGGCGGGTGAAGTTATGGATACCTCATTATTAAAACGCGAGGCCGATTTTGAGTGGCATATCCCGCAAACCGGGAAGATGCGTGTCCCAGGTATCATTTATGCGAGTGAAGAACTCATTCGCGACATGGACAACAAAGTCTTCGAACAAGTGACTAATGTGGCGATGTTACCGGGAATTCAGAAAGCCTCACTTGCAATGCCTGACGCACATTGGGGTTACGGATTTCCGATTGGCGGGGTTGCGGCATTCGATCCAAAGCTGGATGGTGTTGTTTCTGCCGGCGGAGTTGGTTTTGATGTCTCATGCGGAGTGCGCACACTGCTGACCGGCCTCACTGCAGCAGAGATCGAAGCTGTTAAAGAGCAACTCGCTGATTCCCTGTTTCGCGCCATTCCGGCGGGAGTTGGTAGTACCGGCAAGCTGCATTTGAATCAGGAAGAAATGGATTCAATGCTGACCGGCGGCGCGTACTGGGCGGTGGAGCAAGGCTATGGTCTGCGCGAGGATCTCGAACGCATCGAAGAGCATGGCCAGATGAAACACGCGAAGCCTGGGGAAGTGTCAGAACAAGCAAAGAAACGGCAGCGCGATGAAGTTGGCACGCTTGGCTCGGGTAATCACTATCTTGAGGTCCAAAAGGTCGTCGAGATCTTTGACACGGACGTGGCTACCGCATTTGGCCTACGCGAGGGGGACGCGGTTCTTAGTATCCATTGCGGCTCGCGCGGCCTGGGCCATCAGATTGGTACCGACTTTTTGAGAAAGATGGTGATCGCCGCTCCTAGTTATGGCATCAGCTTACCTGACCGTGAATTGGCGTGCGCACCCATCAATTCCGAGCTGGGCCGGTCGTATCTCGGCGCGATGCGCGCAGCGATCAACTGCGCACTCGCCAATCGTGAAGTCATCACTCATTTGGTCCGTCAGGTCTTTGCCGACATTCTTCCCAAGGCTAATCTCACACTAATCTATGACGTTTCGCACAATACCTGCAAAGTTGAAGAGCATGCGATCGATGGTGAGAAGAAACAGCTTTTCGTTCATCGCAAGGGTGCGACGCGTGCTTTTGGACCCGGCCATCAGGATCTTCCCGAAGCGCTGAAAGCAATCGGTCAACCGGTCCTCATCGGAGGCACGATGGGAACTGCTTCTTACATTTTGGTTGGCACCTCTTCTGGCGAAGCGCGTTCATTCAGCTCGTCATGTCACGGCGCCGGCCGGCGCATGAGCCGCCACCAAGCAACAAAACAGTGGAAGGGCCGCGAGCTGATCGATTATCTCGCAACAAAAGGAATCTTGATCCGCAGTCCTTCTTATCGCGGCGTAGCCGAAGAAGCACCTGGAGCATACAAAGACGTAACCGCGGTCGTTGACGCCGCAGATCAAGCTGGGCTTTCCAGAAGGGTCGCCAAGCTTGCACCCATGATCTGCGTGAAGGGCTAAGAGACGCAGAGACGATCAGTTTCGAGCACCAGGCTTGCGGAGCTACATGGTTAAGGAGGGTCCTTCAATCCTCCGCCTTCAGCTTATTGCCGGCGCGTGCACAGCAGCGACATGCTGCCCTGCGTCGTGTGGGTACACTCCGGTTTCAATGAAAGATTTCATCCGCATTAAATCGTCGTCCATCTCGTGCTTTGGATCCACGCCAAAGAGCTCAGCGATTAGATGACCAAGGACTCCTGCAGGCGGGTTGTAGCTCATTTTGACATCAACGCGAGTGCTCCCATCAGGATTCGAGCTGAATTGCGTAACCCCGGCCTGACCCACTACCGCGCCCGGCAGGCTCTTCCACGCCAATCGCCTGTTGAAATCAAGGTCCGTGATCCCTGCGTCCCACTGCACCCTTAGCCCGGCTGGGCCGCCGACAGTCCACCGATAGAGTCCGTCACCTATTCTTCTTACCTCAAGAACATGAGACATGAAGTCGGGGAAGTTCTCAGGGCGCAACCAATATGTGAACACGCGATCGACAGGTGCTTCGATGTTGATCGTCTTCTGAATCTCAATCACCTTGCGTTCGCCGTCGATTCCTAGAAGCCTGCTCGTCTCGAAATTAGTCAACGCTCGAGTCAGAACTCCCAGACCAACACTACTCATCATAGCGCCGGCCACATCACGACGTTTGGCGCCATAAACCGCCATCGCACTCCCCGCCATAGTGGCCAATAGCCGCGTAGTGGGCGACCAATTTGTTTTCAGCGGCCCAAACCCCTGGCCTCCGCGCCGGCGTCCTCCTTGAAGTGCCGGGATATTACCCGGCTGCTCATGTACTTCAAGGTGATTCTCGATGTTCTTAACCCCGTGAATGCCGATTACAGTGTCGAGCAATGGCTGAACTTCATCGGCGAGTACAGGACCACTTACAATTATCAACCCATCGACAGCCTTTATTCCAACTGCGCTCGGATGCGAGATCACACGACCGAGTTGTGAACGCACTCGCGCCGCCAGGACATCGTTGGATACCGGGCCGTTGTCGACAAACACCGACTCGACTTCCGCAAAGGCACCGCGCAGATGATTGCGAATGTCGCGTCGGGCCTTACCGGCGGCATCGTTCGCAATCCTGCCGATGTGTATCGCCTTGTTGCGCAACAACGCTCTACGCCGTTTGCCACGATCCGGGTCCCACAAGTACATCAAACCTGCGCCCATTCCTGCTGCGCCAACGAGCGTTAACCCTTTATTCATGATCCACCTCCATAACTCCTGCCCTTGCATGCTGATGTGCGCTGCAGCCTCTAGTGAGACGCCTCTTCATATTCAGCTTCGCATTCATCTGGATTAAGCCTTGATCTCAGTCTCATTTCATTCCCTCGTATCGTTCCAGCCGACTCTATAACCCCACCGTTGAGTAAGGGAATCAGCTTTATCCAACCGCTCTAACCGTGCTCGCCTGCGCGCCTTTCTCACCCATCTCTTCGTTGAAGGTAACCTTAGTGCCGATTGTCAGCCGATTAAATGCGTCATGCAGCACGCTGTTCTTGTGAAAATAGATCTCAGTGCCGTCAGAGGCTCTGAGAAAGCCGTAACCCTCTTCGGGAAAAAGCCGGCTCACTCGTCCGCTCGGCTGGGGAACATGAGTTTTGGTCTGACCGCGCTGGCGGCGTGCGTAGTCTTGCAACAACCGACGCCCTTCTTTGAAAGCGTCCCGAATGACTACAAATACATCCTTATGAGCTGCGTGACCTTCATAACTCTTCACTTGCTTCTCGGCATCGCTCTTACGGAGAGAAGCATGCAGACTCGGCTCCCTTTTGACGACCAACTCTGCACCGGGTACCGTTATATCGATTCGGACGTGGTAGAGGTCGCCGCTTTTGTGACGCCTATGTGGAAGTTCAACCACGACACGGCAATGCATAATGCCCTTGTAGAAAGTCTCCAGCTTTGCTACTTCCTCGCGAATACGAGCATCAACAACCTCCGAAACTTTCATGTTGCGAAAGGAAATCTGCAATGGAATTATCATCGCGCCACCTCAAGGCCTGGCCGTTACATCAGTGGGGTTCAAAGCCAATTTGTGCATGATATATCTACCTTCTGGACACACCGGTTTAGGGATTCAAGTTTGGCGCGCCTTGAAAAAAAAGGCATAACTCAGCCTGAAATCAAACAGGCCAAGCTATGCCCCACAACAAGCCGCTTATGGAACTACGGCAATTTGATTGCTCACCTGTGTGACGCCGGGGGCAGCCCACGCTGCGGTCTCGGCTTCATCCTTTTCGAACCAAGAGCGCACATTACCCCTTAACGTCACCCTACCATCGGCGGCCTGCACACTGATCCGCCGAGCATCGACCTCGGCATTGCGCTTCAGCGCCTCTTCGATCTTGTCCTTGACTTCGATCGTGGAGATCTGAGGCTGCACCTTGATGTTGTCGGTTACACCTTTCACGCCCGAAAGGTACTTCACCGCTAGCTCTGCCGCGTTCTTCTGGTAATACCAATCAACATTCCCTTCCAGCGTAATCCAACCATCTTTAACGGTCAGTTTGATTCTCTCGTCGGGAACATCCACACGCGCTTGCAGCGCATTCAATGATGCTGTCGCGATGTCTGCGTCGGTTTTCTTGAACAGCGGCTTTACCTCAATTTCGTTGGCCACCGCTCTGACACCATAAGTTTTCAGTGTCGCAGACTCAGCTGCCAGCTTCTCGGGGTAGCTGTTGACGAATCCAGTCAACGAAATCACCCCATCCTCAGCTGCGACGCCGATGTCAGTCGACGTAATTTCTGGTTCCCAGTCGAGCTGTCGCTCGACTCTGTCGCGTAGATCTATATCTACCGTATCGCTTTTTGCTCTATGAAGTAGAATCATCACGCCATACTTGTTCTTTCGAACAAGCGGTCTCAATGAAGCCCTTCCCGAACCGGACAGGCACCTTTCAGCGCATCCGGCTCTCCGTCGCGCGCGAGCTCGAACTCCAGTTTCCGAGAAAAACTTCAGCTTCCGCTGAAGACTATCCTCATGCTGGAGGATCGCGACTGTGGTCCTTCGCCTTGTGAACGGCGTTAACGTCTCCCTGGATGGACATTACTCCATCGACTACTACGACCACTCTGCCCCTTAGCGTGACATTAGCTAAACAACCAGCCTACCCTCCATTGGGAGGGAGCCACACTTCGGTTCCGGCGTAGCTCGCATAGCAATTTACCCGCCGACTTAGGTTTCCTTCCGATTCCTTATACCTGAATTATCAGGCTTGAGACTTATCCGCGAGGTTCACGAAGCCCTCGCGTCCCCTTACGACTCGCAACCAGAACCACAAGTCGCGGGGCAGTTTGCGAGACTTTTCTCGCATTCCGCTGATCTCCCACACCACTTAGTTACAGTTAGGTGTGTTTTATGGACAGAATCTCGGATTCGACAATAACCGTCTGACCGTCTCGGCTTCCGTGACAAGCTCCTATTGGGAATGTAACTCTCCCGCAAGCCTCGCCCGTTTCCCCTGCAAGCTTGATCTCATGCCCATTCATCGCGGCTTATGCGACGAACTTCGGCAGGGTTAGGACACCACTGCTTCGCCAGTGACGACCGGTTCCAACCGGCCTTGCTATGCGGCCTTTTCGCCGCGCCCTCTGGCTTCCATAACTCGTTCCTCTCTTTTTCAAACAAATTTTCTTCAACTAGAAGCGACTGCAATCTCAACCGAAGAGCTTTTGGCAGTGGCGCTTCTTTCTTTTTCTTGTTTGCAGTTAATTGCCGAGCAAGACACATGCCCATAGGACACTCAAGTGGACTTCAAAAACTGTTCACAGAATTCGCAGAAATGAGTGAGCATGAAAGGGAAGAATGAGCAGTTTCGCACACGAGGGTGAGGAACTTTACGCAATATGAAGAAGAGTATCTCACGGCAGTCGGAGAACCCGAACGAGCGCTTTAAGCAGTTTCTCCGCAGTATACGGTTTAGTCAGAAACGCATCAGCCAATGCTCGAGCTGCTCTCACGGCTTTAGCGTCATCTGCAAGACCACTGACAGAGATAATTTTTATGCTCGGAGTCAGATTACGTAAGGCGCGAATAGTAGAAACGCCATCCATGAAAGGCATGACCAGGTCCGTGATAACAACTGCGACCTCGTTGCGGTTGGCCGCGTATTGTGACACGGCCTGGGTCCCATCGGCCGCCACCAACACTCGATAGCCGAAGCCCTCAAGAGTGCCTTTCGTAATCTGTCTGATTGATTCTTCATCATCAACCACAAGAATGAGCTCACCATTGCCGGAGGGTAGTTCATCCATTCCTATCAGCCCCACTTGCTCCTGTTGATCTACAGATACTGGGAAATAGACAGAGATTTCGGTTCCCTTTCCCAACTCGCTACGTACATTCATGAACCCGCCGTGACTCTTCACTATTTTTAACGCAGTTGACAATCCGAGGCCGGTGCCTCGTCCTTCCTTGGTCGTAAAGAATGGCTCGAAAAGCCGATTGAGCACGTCCGGCGCCATACCCGATCCAGTATCAGCAACCGAAATTCTGACGAAGTCACCGGCGTGAGCCTCAGGTTTCATGTGGGCATAGTTGTCATCCACCGTAATATTTTCCGCTCGGATCATAATCGTGCCCCCGTCCGGCATCGCATCGCGAGCGTTTACACAAAGATTCATGAGAACTTGGTTAAGTTGAGTCGGATCAGCGTTTATAGCATTTAAATCCCGCGGAATAGCGAACTGAATATCGATCGATTTCGGGAAAGTCTCTTTCAGGATATGGACTAAATCGGTGAGGACGTGCTTAGGCTGAAAGGCAACGCGTTTCCCCTCTGTTCCCCGGGCAAATGACAGAACCTGCTTAACCATGCTCGCTCCCCGTTCCGCACTCGCCTGAAGTATCTTCAACCAGGCCTTGCTCTCTTCATCCGTGTATTTCATTTGTAGTACTTCTAGAGACATCATGATTGGTGATAGGACATTGTTTAGATCATGAGCTATACCTCCGGCCAAAGTTCCGATCGACTCCATGCGTTGAGAACGTAGAACCTGGTCCTCAATCTTTTTCTTCTCTGTGATGTCAGTACTAATAACCAGAACCGCCTTAGGCTTCCCGTCGCTCGATCTAATCAGGGTCCAGCGACTGTCGACAGTGGCGTCTGAGCCGTCTTTACGCTGAAGGAAAAGTTCACCATTCCACTCTCCGGTTTGTAAGACAGCGTACTTTGCCTGATCAAATTGTGAGGGGTCGTGATGATACAGGAGATCACGCCCATTCTTGCCAACCGCCTCATCAGCCGACCAACCGAATAATCGTTCGCCGCTCAGGTTCCAATAAGTAATGTCATCTTCCAGATTCCGCACAAGGATAGCGTCTCGTGCATGATCCAACAACTCCGCCTGATCGCGTATCCGTTCATCGGCTCTCCTGAGCTGTGAAATATCAATGCACGAGCCGATATAGCCCAGGAACTCTCCGGAGGGCGCGAAACGAGGCACGCCGTGATCTAGAACCCAACGGTATTCACCATCACAACGGCGCAACCGGTACTCCGTATGAAACTCCCGTCGCGCGTCGAAAGCGGTCGTATAAGCCTCGAGGCACTTATCCCGATCTTCCAGGTGCACACCCTTGCTCCAACCATCGCCTAGCTCCTCTTCATAACTCTTTCCCGTGAATTCAAGCCACGGTTTATTAAAATAGTTGCACAGCTTATCTGTTCCCGACATCCAGATCAGAACCGGCGCTGAATCTGCGACTGTGCGGAAACGCTGTTCGGATTCCGCCAGCGCCTCTTCAGCTTGCTTGCGGCTCGTTATGTCGTGGCAGATTGCAACGTACTGAGCTGGCGTTCCTTGATCGCTCAAGGAGGGAATGATGGTCGTATCTACCCAATAGAAAGCGCCGTCTTTGGCGACATTTTTGATCTCACCGCGCCAAACTCTGCCGCTGGCAATTGTTGTCCACAAATTTTTGAAGAACTCTTCTGAGTGATAGTCAGAGTTGATTAGTCGGTGGGCTCGGCCGAGTAATTCCTCCCTAGAGTACTGGGAAATCTCGCAGAACTTTTCATTTACATAGCTAATAATTCCGCGCTGATCGGCGATGGCAACAATCGCAGACTGATCGAGCGCAAATTTCAGATCAGCCAACTCGTTAAGAGGTTGCTTGAGAGCTTGTCCCGCTCCGGATTGCTCAGTCTCACCACCTGCCTTTAATCGCTTGGCCGCGCTGTGTTCCATGCTTACCTCCCCGCACATAAGAAAGCAACAATGTTGGTGACCTTCGATTGAAGAAACGGTACAAATCATGCTTAAGGTTAGGAGAACCACTGCCCTGTCGGGGTTATCAGGAAGTCTGGCGCAGGAGGGCGTCACAACTTCAAAGCCAGCCCAGCAATTGACGTTAAGTCCTATTTCTTTTGAAATATGGTGATCATAGACCCAATGTTGGTGAGAATTGCTGACTTACTGCTAGCAGCCTACATAACTACCCCCTTGCAGTCTGAATCCATGTTCTAAGAGTAAGGACAATCGTCAGTAAGTGGACGGATTATAACCTTGGTATGGGCAAAATGATAGTGGCAAATCACGGCTCGCAAAAGTGTGTTTGTCGAGCCTCCTGGCATCTTTCCAACGTGGTGAAGCTTAGAAAGAACTATTCTCGCGCTTCCAGCTTATTGATTACTTTATCGACACCAAATAGGTACCACGCATCGTGCTCAGCCATTTCGCTCTCGGTTTCATTCGACACCAAACCTTCCAGAGTCACTGTTCGGTCGTTGGCTCTAACGCGAATCTGATCGGCATTGACAAAAGGATCTTTCTCGAGCACGAGTCGCAGGGCATCAATGATTTCCGCGTCGCTATCTTCTTCTGGCGGTTCTACTATCAGACAATTTAAGACATTCTGAGTGCCCGGAATCCACCAGGCAAGCACACCAGTCAAACGCTTATGTGACAAACTCGGCACTTGTCCTTCCAACAGCACATCGCCATCCTGTACGGTTACTTCGATCGCACCCCGGGAATCTGCTGGAGGTTCTCTTATTACGTCCACGCGGTCTCCCTGGCAAAGCCTCACGGCGCAGTCATTTAGGGCGGACTCTTGCAGCAGGACATCCCTGATGTGCTCACGCATGACTTCATCCGTCATATGCTCGGCAGCCGCAACCTTTAACCTGTCGACTATTCCCGTAACGGAGGCCACGGCGGCGCCGAGTTCGAGCGCAAGTTTCTTTGCGGCGATGTCTTTCACCTGACCTTCCAAAGTAAGAATGCCCGAATCAAAATCCAAGGAAATCGGATAGTGATGAACGTCGATTTTCGGCTCGCGTTCGAGAGTAGCCATAACATCTCTAATAACCGCGTTTTTGTCGCTCATCGCATAGCCTCAATAGCCTGAACTAAAAACTGTGGCTGGCGCCCGAATCGCAGAACTGACGCGAAACTCAGCTCACGAGCAATCAATTCTTTCCGCACAGCGGGTGCAGAACCTTTGATTTTGAATCAGGCACGTCGCCCGTCAGAGCACGGTCGCCACCAGCTTCTTCATTTCCGCTTTCTCAAGCAACTCGCGAACGTCGTCATCGCTTGTTTGCGGAAACTCTTCATACCAAAGGCTAATCGCTATGAAGAATTCCGGAGTGGAAACACAAACCACGTCGTCCACTTCTTTCCTTAGCTCTTCAACTGTTGACGGCGGCGCCACGGGCACTCCAACGATAATTCGACCTGCCTTCTGCTTTTTCAAAGCAGCTATCGCGGCTTTGATTGTCGAGCCGGTCGCAATTCCATCGTCGATCAGGAGCACTGTGCGATTGGTAACGTCCAGGGTTGGTCGTCCGCCGCGGTAGAGCGCTTCCCGTCTCTTCAATTCTTCCTTTTCCTTGCGGGTTTCCGTCTCAATTGCTTCTTCAGAGATCTGAAAGGCATCAATTACGCCCTGATTGAGCACGCGTACGTCCCCGGCTGCTATTGCACCCATTGCCAATTCTTCCTGGCCAGGCACACCCAGCTTGCGAACGATGTAGACGTCCAATGGGGCCTTCAGCGCTTTCGCTACCTCAAAAGCAACGGGAACTCCGCCGCGAGGTAAACCAAGCACTAAGGGCTTCTGATCTGCGTACTTAGTTAGTTTATTCGCGAGTATTTGGCCGGCATCTACCCGATCCTTAAAATTCACGTCAACCTGTTGCATGATTCCAGTACCTCACCTTGTCTCTTTGTTTAGAACAGCGTACCTAACGATTCGTCCGAAACAATTCGCTTGACTGCAGCGGCAATCAGAGGAGCAATAGTAACGACCTGCAATTTTGCCAAACCGCGAAGAACCGGGGCGATCGTGTCAGTAACAAAGACTCCCCGGATGCCTTCGTGACTGAGCTTCTTGTGCGCGGCCTCCAACAAAGGGCCATGAGTCGCAGCCACTACGATGTCAGGTCGTGCGCCGGCCGCCAGCAATGCCTCGATAGCTTCAGAAATTGTGCCACCAGTCGAAATCATGTCGTCGATGATCAGACAAGCCTTCCCACGGACGTCACCGACGACGTGAGTTACCCGTGTCTTCGTTGCTGTTTCGCGTCGCTTATGAAGGACGGCTACGGTGGAGTTAAGCCGTTGCGCATATTGCCCGGCCATCTTTACGCGGCCCTCGTCAGGCGAAACGACGATCAACTCTCTTGGAAGAACCGGGCGCAATGCATCGCACAACGCCGGTACCGCAGTTAGGGCATCAACTGGGATGTGGAAAAAGCCTTCAATTTGGGCCGCGTGGAGGTCGACTGTAACAACGTGATTGGCGCCGACAGCCTGGAGTAGGTAAGCCACCATGCTGGCAGTTACCGGCTCTCGATGTCCATGTCTCTTGTCCTGTCGTGCGTAACCGAAATATGGAACAACCGCGATGATGTCAGTCGCCGCGGCACGACGACACGCATCAACAAAGGCTAACAGTTCGACCAGGTTGTCGTTCACCGGCGGGCCGGTTGGCTGTAGGATGAAAACTCGGTGGCCGCGCACAGGCTGTTCAAGCCGCACGGAAGTTTCGCCATCCGGGAATCGTTCGACGACGGACGCGGCCAGCGGAACCCCGACCTCGCGAGCCACGGCTGCAGCGAGATCGGGATTGCCGGTCCCCGCAAACAGTGCGAAGGGATCACTCATTTCACTGTTCCTAACCACAAGCCTTCGGTTTGTTGTTATTGATCGCAAGAACCATACCCCTTAAAGGTGCTCGAAGATCACATCGTCAACTCCTAACCATTTGGGCTAACTACAGACCTCACCGCCGTAATTCTGCATTTAACGAAGTTGGATGCTGAGTGGTTTTGCCCAGACTCGTGTGGAACTTTGCATTGATAAGAGTACTTGAATGACAACCGTTGATAATTTGTTTCGGGTATTTGCACGGCATGTTCGTTGCTCAAAAAATGAAGCGACGCATAAACAATCGCAAAAGATAGCCAAGTCAATCCAAGGTTATGCGCATGTAAGAAAATGGAATTAGACTCGTCACAAAAAGTCGGCAAACTGATTGTTACCTGCCGTGCTCCGTTCACGGCTCGAAAAACACGTGCTGCGTTGAGGAAAGCTGTTTTTCCAGCTCGAATTACCCGGCCAGGCTTTAGATCGCTCTTCGTCGTCGAAGCAGAAGGTGAGGCGATAGAGTTGGCCAAGCAGGTTTATCGTGCGTGTCCGCAACTCATGGGACATGCAACCGCCGTTCTGGCCGAGGTCGATAGCAAGCTAGACTCGATCAAGGAGGCAGCAGTCAAAATCGGAATGGAGCGGATTGGAGCGACAGAAAGCTTTTCTTTCAGATTGTTCAAAAGAGGCGAACACAACCTGGCAGAGGATACCCCAAAGATTGAGTATGACATCGGCGGAGCCATCAACGCAGCGCTTGAAATGAAAACCGGGAAAAAACCTCTCGTGAACCTCAATGATCCGGACGTCACCGTTAATGCCGAAGTCCTGGGCCCTATCACCTTTCTGGGCATCTTGCGAAAAGATTGGCAGATTGCTGCTCAGACAGAGGCGCTGCAGGTAATGCGGCCTCAACCGCTGGTCTTCGTAGCACCTGAACCTAAACATACGTAAACGTCGGACGGGCTTTGCCCGAAAGGTGGTTTTGGTGTGAACCTCGCGATGCGAAGTGCTCCGGAGGAGCATGATGTTTATAGCCTTAGACTCGAATAGCTATCCGCTCCAAAGGAGCGCAAGTGCTTTGGCGCTTCAGTTTACATGCCGCTCCTGACGGAGCGGGGAAATACAGGAACTTGGGGCTTTAAACATGTTGCTCCTCCGGAGCAAGAACCTTGCCAGGAAGAAAGATGACTTTTCGGACAGAGCCCGTCTGATGATAACGGTCACAGTTTTTCAAGGCGTGGAGCGGAAATGGCCCAGCCAACGACAATCATACTAGCGGGCGACGTAATGCTGGGGCGCGGAGTTAATAGTTATCTGCTCCGTGCAGGACCCGCTTACCCCTGGGGTAACACGCATCCCACACTGAGCGCCGCCGACCTAACGATCATCAATCTCGAATGCGTCATTGCTCGTGGCGGGAGGCCCTGGTCACGCTGGCCTAAAGTTTTTCACTTTAAGGCAGATCCCATCGCTATTACATCACTGCATTTAGCTGGAATCGACTGCGTGACGTTGGCCAACAATCACGTACTTGATTTCGAGGAAGAGGCGTTAACAGAAATGCTCGCTTTACTTGAAAATGCCAAGATCAAACATCCGGGCGCCGGACCCAACCTCAACGAAGCAATGCAACCTGCAGTGCTGGAAACATCCGGTCTAAAGGTGGCAGTTGTGGCTTTTACCGACAATGAGCCCGGTTGGGCAGCCTCCGCAAACAAGGCAGGAACTAATTACATTGAAGTATCGCTGGCTGAAGAGTCTCTAAACGTTGTCAAAGAGAGCATTATCAAATCGCGCATGGCTGGAGCAGACCTGGTGATCTTCTCCATTCACTGGGGACCTAACATGGCCGAGCGACCTTCACCTTTGTTTCAGCAGTTTGCGCACGCCGTGATTGATGCGGGCGCAGATGTCCTTCATGGTCACAGCGCTCACATATTCCAGGGAATTGAAATATATGGTGGCAAGCCAATAATTTATGATGCCGGCGACTTTGTCGACGATTATTCAGTTGATCCCGTCCTGCGCAATGATTTCGGCCTGCTGTTTCGTCTGCTGGTAGAAGAAAAGCAAGTTAAGCACCTGGAGCTGCTTCCTGTATTCATATCGAAGTGCCAGGTTAACGTCGCAGTTGGATCTCATCGTCTGGCGATATTAGAGCGCATTACCAATTTGTCGAGAGAGATGGGAACTACGATCTCTAGCTCCGCCCAGCGCTTGTGGGTTGATTGTGCTCTCTCGCGGGGGCACGCTCAAACTGGGTGAATCCAGAACAATTTTCTCAACAGGAAGTGATCAATTGGTCGATTGTGATCTGCACTTTGAAATGGATGTGCCGTTTATTCTCACCGAACCAGAATGTCCGAGCTCACCCCGTACATCAATATCTGCCGCTAAAAACATCCTAATTACTTCCGCGTTGGTAATAAGGTGCTTCGTAATTTTGTCTGGTTTCAATTCTGAAACGCCGGGCACCAGGGCCAGTGGAAGTATCAGTTGATCCGCGAGGTGATGATCGATCGCGCCCTCGTTTGCGAGGAACTGCAGCAATTGGTCGACAGCTTCATCAGCAACGCGCTCGGCTCGTTTACCAAGTTCTCCCAGACCAAAGAAACAACACTTAGAGCCTTCAAACGTCACGATGAGCAGGAGCATCGTGCTGCGGAAGAGTGACGGCATCTGAATCATTTCTATCTCGATATCTTGGGACAAGTCTTTTAGTCTTTTTAAGGCCTGTCGCTCTTGCCGCTCTGCAACACTCCAGTCAAGATTGGCTATCGCTGAGATTCCACGAATTGACTTCAGAGCACCGCGTTCCCTTACGTTAAGCGGCGTGAGTTTTGTCGCCGGCCGAATATCAGCGCGCATTCGCCCTCCACCATGGGGATAAAAGCCGGCGAGTTCGAGCTTCAATTCCGCGGCAAAGCCAATTTGTCTCATATAAGGTAGCCAGTGCAGATCGAGGTAGTGAAAGCATGGACTCCACGGAACGTGTGTCCCGCCAATCAGAGTTACAGATGAAGCTGTTTGTGCAAAGCTTAAGGGCAAGAAGATGGTCTGTAAGACAAGAGGAGTGTTGCCCGCCGTGCCGACGTCGAACTCAAAATCGCCTGAGCAAATCGTCGTTGGCTCGAAAAGAAGAGAGCGCGATTGCAGATGGGCACCTTCGACCCGAGCACCCCCAACGGCGGCAGCAGCCTCTACAGCCTTCAGGTGCTGGGGCATTAGACCGGGCTGGGGGCGGCGCGAGCGGATGTTCTTAACCTCAGTTGCCTGATTCGTAACCAGGGCCAGGGTTAGCGCACTTCTGAGAATCTGTCCTCCGCCTTCGCCAAGTGACCCGTCAATCTGGATCATGCTTCCAGTCTCCCCCGCTCCCAAAGTAAGTGCAACAAAGATGCCGAAAATCAACAAGGCCTCTCGCGCCGCCGAGTCATGATTCGGAGGTCTCTGTGCAAAGTTCCCCACGCTCGTGTGTCAAACCTCGCAGCCCGAATCGATGCGCGGGCCGGTGAGTTGGGCGCCTTGCGAAAGCCTCCTGTCTATTCCCTTTTGTCGTCCTTCGCCAGTCGGTACGCCCATTGCACGCAAAAATAGAAAACGGCAACAGAGTTTCGCCCATGCAAAGTCAATCTGCTCGTCCACTTCCGCCGAAATCCGAGTTGGGCCAGAGTGAACTCCCGACGCTTCCTGAGCTCAACGGAAAACCCATGAGCGCAAACGGGCTGCGGAACGGTCTCTACAAAGCACTTTCCAGGTTCGCTTTGCCTGAGAGAGTACTACTGTATAAAAGGTTAATTGGCGACCTCGAAAAGGCGGGAATCAGAGTCGGGTCCCGCCTGTTCCTACTGGGGATTCCTGCAAAGATTCCTGAAGAATTAACACCGAGCGACATCGGCAAGTTAATACGGTCTGTTTACCTCAACGAGCCACAGGCTATTGCAGCGATTTCTGAAACGCTCAAGGAAATTCTATCGATGACTAACGGACAGAAACTGCCACAGAGGAATAATAAAACCGGCCGAAAAACAGCCTCACATTCAAGTGCAATTGAGGAGTAACTGACATGAGTGATATGAAACATGAGCTGCAACTGGATCAAGTGATTAATATTCCGTCAGGCAAGGTTGAGCTGGAAGGTGAACTGAAGGTACCGCAACAAGCTACCGGTATTGTTCTGTTTGCGCATGGCAGTGGCAGCAGTCGTCATAGTCCCCGCAATCAGTACGTCGCACGAACCATACGCGAAGCTGGCGTCGGAACACTCTTATTTGATCTACTGACAAAAGACGAAGAGGACATCGATTCCTATACTGCCGAGCTTCGCTTTGACATCGAATTCCTTGCAAGAAGATTGGTTGATGCAACGAATTGGATAACCTCGGAACCCGCTACTCAACATTTGCGGATTGGTTACTTTGGCTCAAGTACTGGCGCGGCCGCTGCGTTGATTGGCGCGGTAGAGCTAAGCAATATTGTGTCTGCCGTGGTTTCACGTGGCGGTCGACCAGACCTTGCAGGAGACGCGTTGCCAAAAGTCAAAGCACCTACGCTATTGATCGTGGGCGGCAATGATGACGTGGTCATCGGCTTGAATGAAGAGGCGCACGCACAACTCACTTGCGAGAAGGAATTGAAGATTGTGCCTGGAGCCACGCATCTGTTTGAGGAGCCGGGGACCCTGGAGCAGGTTGCGAGGCTCGCGAGTGAATGGTTTAAAAAGAAGTTGCAGCCGCTTGCCTCCGCGCGCGGCACCTGAGCACCTTAACTGCTCCGTCGTTTTTCTAACCAGCGGCTCAGTTTGCTCCAGGTCCAACTGTTAATGACGGAGCCGGCTTCAGTCCAGCCGCGCCGCGCGACGAATATTCCGTAGCGAACGTATTCGAGCTGCGAAAGACTGTGCGCGTCGGAATTAATGGCAAACAGCGCGCCTGCCTCATTGGCAGCCTTCACCAGTGTATCGGTGAGATCGAGTCGGTCGGGTTGACTGTCAATTTCGAAGGCCACATTCGCGTCAATCACAGCTCTCAGAACCTGATCGAAATCAAAATTGATTGCCTCACGGCCGCCAATGAGTCTCGTTGTCGGATGTCCAATGATTTGCACGTAGGGGTTACTAACTGCATCCAGCAGCCGGCCCGTCATGCGATCGCGGCTTTGGCGAAATGCTGAGTGTACTGAAGCTACTACAACATCCAATCGCGCCAGTGTCTTATCTTTGTAGTCGAGCTTTCCATTAGAAAGTATGTCTACCTCAGCCCCCATTAGAATTCGCGGCTTATGCCCGTGACGCTGCCGGCGCAGTCTTTCAATCGCCTCGATCTTTTTCTCCAGACGTTCTTCACTTAAACCATGGGCGACGCGCGCTGAAGGCGAGTGGTCAATCAAGGCAACGTACTCGTATCCTAAAGCAGCAGCGCCTTCGACCATCTCTTCCAGAGTCGAACGACCATCGGAATAGTCTGTGTGCACATGTAAATCGCCGCCCAAGTCCTTTCTGTCGACCAGATCAGGAAGGCGATGTTCAAGTGCCGCCTCGATTTCGCCGCGGTCCTCGCGCAACTCTGGGGGAATAATCGGCAAGCCAAGCAACCGATAGCATTCAGCTTCCGTGGTGCCACCTAGTCGTTTTCTGCCGTGAAAGACGCCGTACTCGTTAATCTTGAGGCCGCGCTTTAGCGCGATGGTGCGCAGGTGCACGTTGTGATCCTTTGAGCCAGTGAAATACTGCAACGCCGCACCGTAACAGCGCTCTGGAACCGCTCGTACATCTACCTGAATTCCTCCCTCGATGATTACGGTAGCGCGGGTATCACCCAGCGCAATGATCTGTTTGACCGTAGGCAGCCGGCTGAACTCTCGCAGTGCGCGAGCGCTGTTGCGGGAGATGATTAGAAAATCGAGATCCCCGACTGTTTCGCTTCGTCGACGAAGCGAACCGGCCACGTCTGCTCGTTCGACACCCTTTATTTTCCTTATCTCCTCCAGCAACGCTTCCGCGCGCGGCAAGGCCTCCCCCAGGAGCATCCGCTGCTTGCTCGCCTGCCACAACGCAATTCCGCGTTTGATATTCGAGATCTTCTGCTCGCCAAAACCGCGGACACCTAGCAGGGCGTCTGTATCGAGCAGACGCTTGAGATCGGGAAAAGCTTTGACGTGATGCTTTTTGTGCAGTAAAGCAACTGTCTTCGGGCCAAGACCGGGAATGTCCATTAACACAAGCAGCTCAGCAGGCACTCTACGAAGCTCCTGCTCACAACGACGAATATGGTGCGTGCGAACGTATTCCTCGATCATGGTCCTCAGATCATGCCCGATACCGGGAATGTCTTCGAGAGTTCCCTTCGCCGCCATTGATACAAGATCGCCTTCTAATCCACGCAACGACCGAGCGCCCCGTTCATACGCCAATGCCCGAAAGCGGTCTTTACCCCTGAACTCGAGCGTCTGGCCTACACGCTCGAAAATGTTTGCTATCTCTTCGTTAATCATTGCGCTCTCCTCTGCATGCGGTACAACTCGCGAATCTCTTTGACCGTGGTCGCGTCTTCCGGCGCTTTATCATCTCGAATGAAGCCCACCACACGCGGAAACCGCAGCGCCATTCCCATACCGTCCTTGTCCTGCGCGCAAGTGTGCACTGGCGAACGCGTAATTTCGTCTGCCAAAACCGTCAGCACATACTTCGGCTCAACCCAGACATCTGGTGTCAGTCGTGAATCGACGCGTGCAGACTTCTTCAATACTTTTAGTTTGTCGAGGAGACGCCGGAGTTTGATCCAATTCTGTTCGCTTAATCCGCTGCCAATCTTCGCAATCGTTTGAAAGGAATCATTTCTGGAGTTATAGACAGCCCCCAGCAGTGCGCCGATCTTCAGCGCTGCACGCATTCCACGACCGCGCAAATATCCGACTATGACAACATCGACCGTATCGCTCAGTTCACCTTTGTAAGTCCGTTTTAATTTGATCCAGTTATAATTTCTTGCACCAGCGGAATAGGGAGCATCAAGGCGCTTGGCGATGATTCCCTCCAGTCCTCGTGCTACCTGCTCATCGAAGAAGCGCTCTAATTCTTTAACATTCCCGGTGAGCAATCTCTCTACAACACGGATCCGGCCATCGCGCTTGATCAGACGGCTCAATTTCGAGTGCCTGATTCTGTAAGGTTCACTGCTGTAGTCCTTTCCATGGCCATAAAGGAGATCAAAAGCCACGAGCGCGAGCGGAAACTGACGCGCCATCTGCTCAACATCATGTTTCCGCTTGCGCTTGACCGTTACCTGAAATGGGCAGAATTCGCCGGTCGTTTCGTTTATAGCCACAGCTTCGCCTTCAACTATCGCGCTTGGAGCCTTTATCTGCTCTCGTGCCGCCGCAACCAGATCAGGAAACATCTCCGTGGTGCGTTCCAGATTGCGTGAAAAAATGTCTACTCTTCGATTATTCAGGTGAACCTGGCAGCGAAAACCGTCGAGCTTTGCCTCGGCGGCACAACGACCGAGCTTGGCGATAATGGCCTTAGCAGATGGTAATCGCTCCGCCATCATCATTCTTACCGGACTGCCGACTCGCAGTTTGAACCGAGCGAGCCCGCGTGGCCCCTTCTGACGCAGGGACTGTAATACCAAGCCGAGGTCGGAGCAGGAGTTGAAAGCTCGTTCTATGAGAGCGCGGGTTCTTGTATGATTGGGATAAGTACGTGCAACAGCTTCGATAATGGTGAGCGCGCCCACTCCTAGTCTGAGGCGGCCAACAGCGAAACGAATGAGGTAGCGTGCCCCACGCGGTGAGGCTCTTACAATGAGACCAGCAAGTAATCGAATTCTTCTTTCCATGCAACCCGAACCGCCAGCCCTGGCAATTTTCAGAAGGTTTTCATGTGCCTGAGAGACTGTTAGACGGCTGCTTTTTGGCGGCAACAGCTTATCGGCCACGAGTCCAAGATCGCCAACAAGTTTGTAAGCGCGGTTAACCTGGCGGACAGTCTTGTTAGTAGCAATTGCCACTGATTCGGCTACCAACCGTTCGCCCATTTCCAACTGCATGGCTGCGAACGCCGGCGCCAATCTGGCCTCAAAGAGATAGGCAATCTTCGGCAATTCCGAAGCGTTTGCACGATCCAAAAGCTCACCAATCAGCTTGTACAACACTACTCGTTCGCCGGTGGCTGAGATTCTTTCAAAATAATCTGCGAGCGTATCGAAGAGCATCTACTTGTTGATGCAGTTGAGAAACAGGCTTCGTCTGATAGGGCCGCAACCAATATGCCAGCAGTAACGCTGCTAAATGCTTCGGAATGTCGACAGAAGGGTGGGCTTTCTCGCAAATGTTTGGGTAAGTTTACGCAGGTAACAGAGGTTTGTATCGTCTCACCGGTAACTCTTCACGAGTAAATGTCAGGCACTCTCATTGCAAGTTCTCTAACTCATGACTCTCGCAGTTAATACGACGGCCACGATTCCGCCATTGAGTAAGAATGCCCTGCAAGTGCTCGAAGCGCGCTATCTGCGTCGAGATAAGCACGGCCGAATCATTGAGAGTCCGGCTCAACTATTCGAACGGGTTGCGCGGGCAATCTCAGAGGCAGAACTGCTTTATGGGCCGGCGTCTGAGGCACGCCATTGGGAAGAGCGTTTCTACACGATGATGGCCTCGCTCGATTTCTTACCCAACTCGCCGACTCTAATGAATGCCGGCACCGAACTGGGCCAGTTATCTGCCTGTTTCGTGCTGCCCATTGAAGATTCGATGGAATCGATCTTTGGGAGCTTACGAGACATGGCTCTCGTACAGAAAACAGGTGGCGGCACCGGCTTCTCGTTTTCACGCTTGCGACCAGAGAATGATTTCATCAAATCCACGAGCGGCACAGCTTCAGGTCCTGTTTCGTTCATGAAGATTTACGACTGCGCTACCGAAAACATCAAGCAGGGTGGTAAGCGGCGCGGCGCGAATATGGGTGTGCTGCGTGTAGACCATCCTGACATCGGACAGTTTGTGAATGTCAAACGGGATGGCAAGACTCTTCGCAATTTCAATCTTTCGGTTGGAATAACAGACGAGTTCATGCGTGCTGTCAACGAGCGAGGCGAGTTTTCGCTCCGTCATCCAGCTACAAACCGCGAGATCGCTCGTCGAGATGCTCGTGAGCTCTTCGAATCTATTTGTCAGGCCGCGTGGGAGACTGGTGACCCGGGCCTAATCTTTCTTGACACAATTGCAAAGACCAATCCGACACCAGCCAGCGGCCGGATCGAGAGTACTAACCCCTGCGGCGAGGTTCCGTTGCTGCCATATGAGTCGTGCACCCTGGGCTCCATAAATCTGCCGCATCTCGTGGTAACGGAGAGCGCAAGAACTTCCATTGATTGGACCAGACTTGGTTTGCTGATCAGCGATGCAGTTCGTTTTCTCGATAATGTGATCAGCGTGAACAGATTTCCAATTGAATCAATCAAACAAGCAACGCTTGCAAACCGAAAGATCGGCCTCGGTGTCATGGGGTTTGCTGAACTTTGCATTCTGCTCGGTATCTCATATGCCAGCGAACAAGCATTGCGCCTGGCTGATGGCTTGATGAGATTCATCTCGTCTGAGGCTGCTAAAGCCTCAACTCTTCTGGCCCAGGAACGCGGGTCTTTTCCAAACTGGACCGAGAGCATCTACGCAAGAACGAACTGGCTCCTGCGTAATGCGACGCAGACGTCAATCGCGCCAACCGGCACGATTGGCATTGTCGCGGACACGAGTTCCGGGATTGAGCCGCTCTTTGCACTCGCCTATCGGCGAATAAACGTACTTGATCGACAAACCTTAACTGAATTCAATCCGCTCTTCGTGCGATATCTGGAGAAAAAGAATCTCGCAAGCCAGTCAGTACTTGATGCCGTGGGCCACACAGGTCGAATCGATAATGAGGTCGATGTGCCCGAAGATATGCGGCGCTTGTTTGTCACAGCTCTCGATATTGCTCCCGAGCATCACGTGAGAATACAAGCCGCCTTTCAGCGTCATGTTGACAATGCAGTTTCAAAGACAGTCAATCTACCTAACGACGCAACACCAACTGACGTGGCAAAGGTCTATGGTCTTGCATACCAGTTGGGCTGTAAAGGAGTGACAGTCTTCCGCTATGGTTCCAGAAAGGAACGTTTGCTTGAATTGGGTCTGGGTGAGTCAGTGCACGAACGAGAGCATTTCGCAAAGTGCGATCCCGCCGCTTGCCGGATCTGAGTAGTTAGTCAAAGGCCGCCGGCCAACGCGACAGGACGACCGCGTTCAGATTTTCTTTCACAAGAGCTGAAGACGAGTGAGTTTGTCCTGCCGCGAGGATGTCCCGACAAGCCGCAATTACCATCGACTGCTGACGAACTCTCAAGAACCGATAGCCCGGGCCTTCGGTTCCGACTTCCCTAGACTTCCGTGACCATCGACGTGGTTTAGAAATGGGGTGAAGAGATCAATCGGAATCGGGAACACGATCGTTGTGTTATTCTCACTACCCACATCAGCAAGAGTCTGCAAGAAGCGCATCTGCATGGCCATTGGCTGGTGCTGGATGATCTCAGCGGCCTCCCGAAGCTTGGTCGCAGCCTGAAACTCTCCTTCCGCATGGATCACCTTTGCGCGCCGTTCACGCTCGCTCTCAGCCTGTTTTGCCATGGCTCGCTTCATGGTTTCCGGCAAGTCAACGTGTTTGACCTCCACGGTAGAAACCTTGATGCCCCACGGGTCCGTCTGTTCATCGATCACCTCTGTCAGGCGCCGGTTGATGCGATCGCGCTCAGATAATAATTCGTCCAACTCAGCTTGTCCGAGAATACTGCGCAAGGTCGTTTGCGAGAGTTCACTCGTCGCGTACAGGTAGTTCTCGACCTCGAGAATTGCCCGCAGTGGGTCGACGACTCGAAAATAGACAACCGCATTGACTTTCACCGAAACGTTGTCTCGAGTGATCACGTCCTGGGACGGCACATCTTTGACAAATGTGCGCAAGCTCAGTCGCACCATCCGATCGACCGGCCAGAAGACCATGACGATCCCTGGGCCTTTCGGGCTGGGTAACACCCTCCCGAGGCGGAAAACCACTCCACGCTCGTACTCGCGTATTATGCGGATACAGCTTAGGAAATAGAGGACCACCAGGCCAATAACCATGCCAAGTACCCCTATCGTATCTAAAACCATCTCTTTCTCCTTCCGTTAGCCGAATCTTCCAGTTCCTCTTGGTTGCTCTTTCGCTCTTCTTGAATTGATAAGACCTTCTTCTGACCGGCCGGCTGCACTATTAGAGTCAGACCATCACGCGCTTGGACCTCGACCCGCTGCTTGGCAGCCACTGGGGAGCTGCTAACCGACCGCCACAATTCTCCCCGTGCGCGCACCAACCCCCGATATCGTTCGCCGTCGCTCTCAAACTTTTCCACGGCCACTGCGTCCGCAGTTAGCATCTGCCCGCCGCCAGTTTGGGGCGGAGCCCGCTGGGCCTGGATGATTCTGGTGACCAGGAAGAAAGTGACACCGGCGGTCGCTAAAGCAAACGGGATGATTATTCTCAATGACACGCGCATGAAGCCGGCAGGTGAATCGACAAGCATTACACCCCCAATCACCATACAGATAACGCCACCGATAGTAAGGAAACCGTAGCTCGTGACGAAGGCCTCAGCCAAAAACAGCGCCAAGGCGATGCCTATTAGAGCAAGCCCGACATAACTAACGGGCAGCACGGCTAACCCAAAAAACGCCAGTACCAGGCACACCACGCCCAACACTCCAGCTACTCCCCAACCAGGCGTGTAGAGTTCAAACAGGATGCCGTAGAACCCGAAGATCATTAGGAGGAAAACCACATTAGGATTAGAGACTACGGCGAGGATGCGCTCGCCCCACCACATCTCGTGAAGACGGATCTCCGCGCCAGCCGTTCTCATCCGAACCGGGCCGCTGGCGAGGCTAACTTCTCTTCCATCGAGCGCCGCCAGGAGTTCCTGCTCATTGGCGGCCATCAAGTCCACAACACCGTTGCTAACAGCTTCAGAAGCCGATGCAGATAAGCTCTCGCTAACTGCCCGCGTGACCCAGTCAACGTTGCGCCCACGCAACTCCGCCAGTGAGCGTGCCCACGCCACCGTATCATTGACTATCTTTTGTTCCGTCGGCGACTTGGCAGGTGGCTTTTCACCTTCCTCTGTTTGCCGTGGTTCTGGTTGTGGCGAGCCGGGTAGTCCACCGATTGTAACCGGGTGAGCGGCCCCGATGTTGGTGCCCGGCGCCATAGCGGATACGTGTCCCGCCAGTGTAATGAAGAGACCAGCAGAAGCCGCATGTGCTCCTGAAGGGGCAACGTAAACGACAACTGGAACATTACTTTGAAGGATGCTCTTGACGATCCCGCGCGTGGAGTCGACCAACCCCCCGGGCGTATCCAACACAATTAACAGACCCTGAGCCCGCTCTTCTTCCGCGCGTTTAATGGCGCGATCGATAAATTGCGCGGTCACCGGCGTGATCGCTTCGTTATCTATTCGCAGTCGCAGGACCACAGGCGGGCTCTCGGCCTGAGTTTGCGCCGGCCTTTCGGTCGACAAACACAAGAGTGCCGCTCCAATCGCGAAAAAGATAGTGTAGACCACACTTCGCATTTATCGCCGCTCGCTCTGGGTTTCAAGTTTAAGAATTTTGCAAGGTCTTGAGGCATGAACCCCTTGGACCTGCAATTTCCACGTTTCTCAGTAACGTAGCTAAACAGGTTTCCTTGCGCGGAAATACCGTGCAATGGTTTGCGGATACACCCGAACGCTGGCCGGGGCCCGGGCTATAGGCAACGTCGCAGTTTCAATCAGAACGTCGCCGGCCGTCTTGCCTCCATAAGGAGCCCGGTTAAGATTATTGTCCGGCATGATACCAACGCCAGTTAACGACACGCCAGTAGAATCCCGGCGTCAAGACTGATATTGGTGGCGCAGGATGCAGTGCCGCGACACTCGCGTCAGCGCCGATAGTGAATTTATCTCCCATTAAACCACGCAAGCCGCTCTCATTCATGAACGTTTATAGAAATTGTCCCTTTGCATACACCTTCTCCCCGATCCGTTTTTCGTCCAACGCCACGAGGCCCTCGGCCGAAAGCATGGCTTGAAAACGCGGCAACAACACTTCGAGCGCCCCTTTGACAGCAACTTTGATCCGGCCCTGCTCTTCGTAGAATGTGGCCGCATAGCTGCGCTCGGATTCAAACGGAATCTCGCCAACGATCTTCACCGAGCCACGAACGGCGGCGGGTTCGAGATTCATCTTGTATCCCAACGCGAGTAGTGCAACATCCACCGCATCGCCGCTGTACTGCCAATCATCGTTCTCAAGTGTGAGCGTCGCTTCGTTGCAAAGAACCCCGGCCCTTACCACTCGGCGAAGACGCGGCCGGACCTCTTCCGAAATCGCTTCGCCTGTTTCCGTGGTGATCTTACCTTCACCCGAATAGCCTTCACCTGACACGTGAAAGCGTTCGCCGGAAGGCAGCGTGATTACCCTGACGGTCTGGCGGTTGACGGTGAGCGTGCCTGTTTTATCGCTGGCGATGAACGTGCAACTACCCAGCGCTTCAACCGCTGTCAGCTTCCGTACAATCACGTTGCGCTTCGCCATGCGGTTGGTGGCAATGGAAAGCGCGACGGTCATTGCCACGGGCAGGCCTTCAGGAATCGCTGAAACCGCCAGCGCGATAGCCAGGAAGAAAACATCCAGCCAGGGCATGCCTTTGGCCAGCGCAACCATAGCCAGCAGCACACACGCGACCATGACGACCAGGGTGATCTGCCGGGCGAACTTCTCCATTCTGATCACCAGCGGCGGTTTGGTCGCGCTGGCGGTGGCCACTGACTCAGCGATTTTCCCGACTTCGGTTTGCAGCCCTGTGGCGACGACGACCCCGGTTGCGCGCCCGGACATGACGGTTGAGCCAGTAAAGGCCAGATTCAATCGCTCGCTCACCGGAATGTCCGCTGCAAGTGGCTCTGCAATCTTTTCGACGGCTAGTGATTCGCCAGTCAGGAACGATTCATCAATGCTTAGGTTCTTGACTTGTAACAGACGCTGGTCTGCCGGAACTCTGTTTCCAGATTCCAACAGCACTATGTCACCCGGCACGAGATCAACGGCTTCAATCTGCCGTTCGACTCCATTGCGTCGCACGCGGGTCAGAATCTTCAGCAGCCGTTGCAGCCCGGCAGCGCTTTGTTCGGCTTTCCATTCCTGAAATGTCCCAAGCCCGGCGTTGAGCAACACTACCGCCAGGATGAAGGCGGCATCCGTGAAATCCCCGAGCGCCAATGCGACGGCGGCGGCTGCAAGCAGAATGTAGATCAGCGGGCTAAGAAACTGGTGGAGGAAGATGATGACCAGAGTCGGAGGCTCTTGCGCCGGCAGTACATTTTTCCCAAATTGCTCTTGCCGTGATTCAGCCTCAGCCCCGGTGAGTCCCTCTGTTGAGGTGCGGAGTTGCCTTAACACGTCGTTGTTCGGCGTTGCGTGCCAGGGAGCTACCTTGTGGACAAGAGTCCCTCCGGATTCCTTCAGTGAGGCGGATGCTTTCAATTCCTGAGACTCCTCCTAACCCATTCCCGCATCGAGTGTCGTCATCTAAAAGTTAGAATGAGTAACAGTATCACGATAGGTAAAGTAGAAGTCACTCAGGCGAGTTCCGCTCTGGCACTGTCACCGCGAGCAAGGAGTGTAAACAAAGCCTAATAGAAACGTAATCATCGTCGGCACACACAGTCGTTCCACCGCAGGGCGATTTTTTCTCGGCAGCGCACTTCAACAAACTTTACCAACTGCGGTTCTTGTTTGCTTCTAACTCACGTCGCGAGCCATCAACATGCGTACCGGGTTTTAGAACCAGGTTATTCAGTACAAATCGTAGGAACCCAAGTTTTTGATGGGAATTCTTTCGCAGGTTTATCCGATGTTGTCGTGTGTTTTCCGTGGTCCTCGACAATTTTCAGTCTGCATATCCTCAATTTTTTCAGCGACCGTTGAGGCAAGATAATTGCACTCCCGCACCCTCAACGAACGCGCTATACTGGCGACGAATCCACAAGCATTTCCGAACACGCTGGGGAAAATAGATCATTGCGCCGCCTCAGACGTGGGCGCGATTGAGGAGAAAGTGTCAAGGTAAACCGTGACCGCAGACGAGCTTCAAAATAACAAGAGGCCCGATGAAGTTGTTACGTTGGCGGCCAAAATTCGCGGCGAGAATGCAGAGCTTGCGCGATGGGCACGCGGTTATGGTGTGATCCGGCACTCGGACGTCACGCAAGTACGGATTCATCAGCTTGAACAACGCTTCGCTGCACTGGGACAGCGCGGCGATGGGGTGAATTTTTATGATCTCCTCTTCGCGCTGGACCGCGTGGCGAGTAGCGGGATGTGGCTGGTAGTTCACCAGACCTACGCGCGCAACGTGTATTTGGATGGCCGCCCACTATCACTCCAGGATTTCAAATTGTGTCCTGAGGGTCACACTGGTGGATCGCTCAATATGGTTCCCGCCTATGCGGGTTATCTCGCAGTCAATGCGTTGGAGGGGGTCACGCGGTCGTGGCTTATGGGCCAGGGCCATTGCGTGGCAGCGATAGAGTCGCTCAATCTGCTGGTCGATAACCTCACACCGGCCCACGCCGAGCGCTACTCACTCACGAATGAAGGGCTGACGCGCTACGTGCGGGATTTCTATTCCTATCGTTTGCGCGAAGATGGGAAACAGGATTCGCCGCTCGGCAGCCATGTCAACGCACATACAGCGGGTGGATTGGCCGAGGGTGGATATCTCGGTTTCGCCGAGCTTCAATATGTGCATATGCCGCTCGTGGGCGAACGGCTGGTGGTTTTTCTCTCTGACGGCGCGTTTGAAGAGCAGCGTGGCAGCGATTGGGCGCCGCGCTGGTGGCGGGCTGAGGATTCGGGACTAGTTGCGCCAATCATGATCAATAACGGGCGGCGCATCGATCAGCGTACCACGATGTCGCAGCAGGGCGGCGTCGACTGGTTCTGCGCACATCTGCGGCTGAATGGGTTCGATCCGCTGGTTTTCGACGGGCGCGATCCGGCAGCTTTCGTCTGGGCCATCTTTGAGATCGAACATCGTCTCGTGGCGGCAGCCGCAGCGGTGAATAACGGGCGCAGTCGCTATCCCGTTGCGTTGCCTTACGGCGTGGCGGTCGCGCCGAAAGGCGCAGGTTTTCCGGGAGAAGGAACCAACCTCGCGCACAACCTGCCGCTGATGGCGAACCCTCATACAGACGCGCGCGCGGCGGCGCTCTTCAACGAGGGGGCCGGTAAGTTATGGGTTGCGCCGGCGGAATTGCGGGAAGCCATCAGCAAGCTGCAACAGCTTCGCAATTCCAACCGGCCCAAAGAGCGTGACCATGAATTGGCTCATCGTAATGTGCAAAGGCCCAAAATTCCAGCTCCACCATTCCGCGCTGTGAGCGCAGAGCAACGCCGCGAGCCTGCTCTATGGACGACCGCATCGCCGATGACCGCCGTGGACGAAGTGTTCACGGCCATCATCGAGGCCAATCCACAATTGCGCCCGCGCGTCGGTAATCCCGATGAGATGCGCTCGAATCGGTTGATCAGAACCCTTGAGACCCTTAAATTTCGGGTCACTGATCCCGAGCCGGCCATTCCCGAAGCAGTCACCGGCGCCGTCATCACGGCGTTGAACGAAGAAGCTGTCGCAACGGCGGCCTTAGCAAACAAGGGTGGCATCAACCTCTTTCACACGTATGAAGCCTTCGGGACCAAGATGCATGGCATCATGCGACAGGAGATCATCTTCTCAAATCACTGCGGGGAAGCGGGCCGGCCGCAGGGCTGGCTGTCGATCCCTCTCGCGCTGACCTCACATACCTGGGAGAACGGGAAGAACGAGCAATCGCATCAGGACCCCAGCCTGGCTGAGGCGTTGCTTGGGGAGCCCTCGCACGTCTCGCGCGTGCAATTTGTGGCGGACTTCAACACGGCGGCCGCGGTGATGGAGGCTATCTACCAGACACGCGGCCAGATTTGGACGCTGGTGGTTCCCAAAGAGAACGCCATCCCTGATCTGTTCACTGCTGACGAAGCGCGACAGTTAGTGGTTGATGGCGGACTACGCCTGGACTGGGCGAGTCATGATGTGGAGCACGCGCGCATCATTCTTACTGCGGTGGGGGCCTATCAACTGAGTGAAGTGGTGAGAGCTTCAGTGAGACTGGCCGACCGTGGAGTTCCGCATTTGGTGAACTATCTGCTTGAACCGGGCCGGTTTCGCTACCCACGCAGCCGGAATGAAGAGATGCATGCAGCTACGCCCGCCATCATCGAGCAACTGTTCTCATCTAAAGTTCAGCCGCGGTTGTTTGTAGCGCACACGCGGCCCGAACCATTGCTGGGACTGCTGGGCTTGCTCCACACGGGGCCGCGCACGCGTGGAATTGGTTACATCAACAAGGGCGGGACGCTCAATACGCCGGGTATGCATTTCTTGAATCGGTGTAGTTGGGCGCATTGCGTGATGGAAGCGGCGGGGTTGCTGCGTCTTCCGTGCGAGGAGTTGCTGAGCCATACCGAAATCCAAGCCATTGACGGATTGACGAGTCCGCATGGTGTGATCATCCCCGAAGTGAACGCATAGAGGGAGGAGGCATGCGGACAACAACATCATCTCCCCTCCAAGTTTCCCGCAAATGAGGAACGCATGGAATCAAACATCAAGTTAGGGCGCATATTTGGTGTCCAAATTGGGTTGCACTACTCCTGGATCATCATCGCACTCTTGATCACGTTGTCGCTCGCGGTGCATTTTCAGGCGCTGCATCCTCACTGGGGCCGCGGAACTGCCTGGGCGACGGCAATCATCGCCGCCGCACTCTTCTTCGTCTCCATTGTGGTCCACGAAATGTCGCACGCCATGGTGGCGAAGATGCGCGGGCTGCCAGTGCATTCAATCACACTCTTTGCACTCGGCGGGGTGGCGCGGATCGAGAAGGAGGCGGCCGACGCGAATACTGAATTCTGGATGGGTATCGTCGGCCCGATCACCAGCGCCCTGATCGGTTTCTTCTGTCTGGGGCTCGCGTGGACACTCGGCTGGACCACGCTTGGCGAACCAGGAACGCCGCTGATGGCGATGCTGGTCTGGCTCGGTTTTATCAACATCGTGCTTGCCATCTTCAATATGATCCCCGGCTTCCCGATGGATGGCGGGCGGGTGTTGCGCGCCGCCGTCTGGTGGAAGACGGGCGATTCAGTATTCGCTACACGTGTTGCCGCAGTGACGGGCCAATCCATTGCCTTCGGATTCATCATCCTGGGCGTCATCGGGTTCTTTTTCGGCCTGGGTTTCGGCGGGTTGTGGCTTGCTTTCATCGGGTGGTTTCTGTTAAGCGCGGCGCGTGCCAGTTACGCTCACATGGAGATGGGTGAAAGGCTGCGTGGTGTAAAAGTCACCGACGTGATGACCCGCGACTGTCCACTAATTGATGGCCGTTCGAACCTGCAAACCTTCGTGGATGATTATCTGCTGCCCAGCGGGCGTCGCTGTTACCTGGTCGTTTCGAACGGCACGCCGGAAGGACTGATCACCCTGCAGGAGGTCAAAGCCTTCGAGCGTGCGCGGTGGCCTCACACAACTGTTTATAACGCCATGGTCCCAATTGAGCGGCTCAAGACCGTTAACCCGGAGATGAGCGTCACCGAGGCGCTGGAGATACTCGGGCGCGCTGATATTAATCAGTTGCCGGTATTATCAGGCGGACGTCTGGAGGGAATCCTCTCGCGCGATCGGATCCTTCGATTCCTCGTAACGCGGGCCGAACTGGACATGTGATGACATTGCTTGTTGCGGAATCAAGTTTATCCCGCTCGATTACGGACTGTCCGGCTTGCCTAACAGGATTATCAAGCATTCTCTCTCCAGTGTCTTCATTAGTTCGCCTGGCACCGAAGACACAGAGAACCCAGAGGTCGCACAGAGAAGAAACTCAGATTAGGACACAACCGGAGTTCCGCTTCCCGCCCAGATCAACTGGTTTGACCCGCCGCGTATCAAACGACGCAACGTCAATGGCTCTTCGAGCATTTGAGCAAGTCCCCGCACGGTTGCGTAGTTGGGTTCCTCGGCGGTTTTCACGGGAATACCGGTAAGCTTTATTAGACAGGCTTCCAGCCCGCTTAACAGTGCCCCGCCACCAGTTAGGATTATGCCCCGGTCATAGATATCAGCATCTACATCTGGCGACAGCTCAGAGAGCGTCTGGCTAACGACATCCAACATCCTTGCAACTACAACCTTCACGACGGGGTAGATTTCACCGGCCGTTACCTTAATTGCTCGGGGTCGCCCCGTTTGTGCATCGCGCCCCTTGACCGATGTTTCTGCTGCAAAGTCTGAAGGTGGTGTGGCCGATGCAAGTTCCAGCTTCAGTTGTTCTGCCGAAAGTGGACCTATGGAAAAGTTCCGGTGACGACGGAGATAATCACTCAACGCGGCGTTGATGTCGGAGCTGCCGATTCGCTCTCCCCGTGAATGAATAATCGCACCCCGTGAGACCACGGCGACATTGGTTACCCCGCCGCCTACATCAACAATTGCCGCAGCTCCGGAATCAGTTAGCTCGATGCCGGCGCCCAACGCTGACGCCAAACCCTCTTCGATCATCCATACTCGCCCAATCCGCGCACGCTCGGCAACATTAAGTAACGCACGTTGCTCGACCTGCGACATGCCAGAAGGGACACTTATTACTGCGCGGCGGCTGAAATGCGAGTGGCCTCTGCGTGCCTTCTGCATGAGTTGACTCAGCATTTCACTGGTTCTTTCAAAATCCCCGACAACGCCGTTTTTCATCGGAGCCGTGACCCTAATGTTCCGGGCCTCCCGCCCCAGCATCTTCTGAGCTTCGAGTCCAACTGCCAGGATCTCTCCCGTTGTGATTTTGACCGCGACGGCGGAAGGTTCATCAACCACGATACCGTGTCCACTGACCCAGACTCTCGTCGATGACGAACCCATATCGATTGCAATCTGATCCGACACGATGTCGCGGAGTGCGGCCAACCCGATGTACGCTGCTGTCTTGCTTATTAATGACATGATCTGAAGCTTACGTTTTATGAGACTTGGAACACGAGGGACGCGGCGACGTCGCTAAACGGCGACACGCGAACCCGGCCGAATGCGAGAACTCCTGCGTTGCCGTGTTTCCGTACCGCGTTCTTCGCTTGTCGCGGCAACCCATCGTGTTCCTTATCGATGTCTTCGTTGCAACGGACATGCCGATTCACTTTGTCTAACGGTCTGTGAGTTTAATCCAGTAAATGCGCAAACTTTCCCACTGATTCCGCCAAAGCCCCCTACAAAGAAAGCTAAGGCTGAAATGCGCAGATTCACACATCACCAATGGGGCGGCATACCCATTGCTAAACAAGCGCAGCCGTTCAAGATCATGACACTTGATTACGGATCCGCTAAGGATTAACGCCGGGACGTGTAATGAAGATGAGAGGGAGTCTTCGCCCAAACCTGCCCCCTAGTCTGGGCCAGTAACCCGGAAACTGCCGAGCAGCGCAAACCTGCCGCGATAGCCGAGTCCATTGGAGGTAACCAAACCGAAGGAGTCGACGCTGAAAACCGAATGTGGAAGCTAAAAAAATAACCGAAATAGGAGTCAGAAAATGATACGGAGGGAAAATCTCCTTACCATCGAATCATTGGCCGAGTTGGCATCGGTGAACCAGCCGCCTTGTCTCTCACTTTACCAGCCGACCCATCGGCGCCGTCCGGAGAATCAGCAGGACACGATCCGGTTTCGGAATCTTGTGAAGGAGCTGAAGACATCACTCCGAGAGAAGTATCCGGCAATCGATACGCAACTGCTTCTGAAACCGTTTGAGGCCCTCGCGCACGATGATGCCTTCTGGAATCACACGTTGGAAGGACTAGCGGTGATGGGCGGGCCGACCCTGTTTCGAGTGTTCCGGCTTCAGCGGACGGTCGCCGAATTGGCCGTCGTTGCCGAGAGCTTTCACACCAAGCCCTTGCGACGCTTTCTGCAATCGGTCGGTCGCTTTCAGATTCTGGGATTGAGCCTCGGCAGGATCCAGCTCTTCGAGGGGAACCGCGACGCGCTTGACGAAATTGATCCCGCTGCGGGAGTCCCGCAGTCCATCACCGAGGCACTGGGAGATGAGCTGACTGCGCCGCATCTGACCGTCGCCTCCTATGGCGGCGTCGGTCAGGGAAGCACGGCCATGCACCACGGCCACGGCGGGAAAAAGGACCAGGTGCAGAATGACGCGGAGCGGTTTTTTCGAGCAGTCGACCGTGCGGTGCTCGAGCACCATTCCCGCCCGTCGGGCCTGCCGTTGATCCTGGCGGCGTTGCCCGAGCATCACCGCCTTTTCCGCCAGGTCAGCCACAACCCGTTCTTGATGGCGGAGGGACTCAGTAAAAATCCCGATGCCCTGTCGATCGATGAACTTCGGGAACACGCCTGGCAAGTCGTCGAGCCGCAGTATCAGGCGCGGCTGGCCAAACTGGCCAACGAGTTCGCAGAGGCGAAGTCCAATGGGCTGGGTAGTGACGACCTGACGCAGGTCGCTCAGGCGGCGGCCGCCGGGCGGGTCGCGACGCTGATGATCGAGGCCGATCGCCAGATAGCAGGCCGGCTCGACTGCGCGACGGGTCGGCTCGAAGTTGCTGATCTGAGCCACCCGCAAGTCGATGACCTACTCGACGATATGGGCGAACTGGTCGAGAAGAGGGGTGGTCAGGTACTTGTCATTCCAGCCGAGCAGATGCCGGGGCGGACGGGACTGGCCGCCACCTACCGGTATTGAGTCAACGGAAGGGAAAGCGCCGAGATTTTGGCCGCTCGGCGCTCGCACCAGATTAGTTGTCCCTAATCCACCATAGATCCTACTTGGCTGCCGCCGCCCTTGCACCAGCCGCCGCCTCACCTTGTTTGATTTCCAATCGGCGTTTTTGAGGTTCGCGTGCCGGCGCTTGCATAGTTATTTCAAGTACACCGTCGTTGAACTCCGCCTTCGCTGTGTCCGTTTTTGCGCCTTCGGGAAGTGGTATCTGACGGTAGAAACTGCCGTAGCTACGCTCGCTCCGATAATAGCCTTCGTGTTTCTCTTCCTTCTCCTCTTTCCGTTCTCCGGAAAGGGTAAGCACGTCGTCGGTCAATTCCACCTTGACGTCATCCTTTTTCAAGCCGGGCAGATCCGCGCGCACAATGAACTTTGCATTGTCATGCCGAACTTCGATGTTTGGGACCCAGCCCACATGCTCAAACTCTCTGGTGAACGGGAAGAATTCTCTTCCGAAAAGACTTGGAAACCGAAAACCTTCAAACTCTTCAGAGAGTCGTTCCATGTCTGTTGCGAACCTGCGCATAAAACTAAAGGGAGTCGAGGCTGTAATCGCCTTTTCTTCCCTCGGCGCGAGCTCTTTGGTCTCTTTCTTTTCTTTCATGATTTTTCCTCTTTCTTATTCAACGTTTAGCCAGCCACATTCGATGTCAAATGTCATCACGTCGCCGGCAACTTCTTTCATGTCGCTGTTGCTCTTCCTGAACATGGGCTCCTAGTTTCCATACACTAAGACTCTGAATTCCTGGGGCCAGAGGAATCCTGAATATAGGGATTTATTTATTCCGCAACGAGTCAGATACTCGATGCCGCTTGTGCTTGGTGTGTTGGCAGACGGTGCTGACAAATCGACTTGTAGGTGTTCACCACATCTGCGTAGGAAAGCTCGGGTGCCCTCTTCTCCTTCGCCTCATCCGCTTTCAACACGACGTCGTTCATTGACAGAATGCCTTCCAGCTTTCTATCAGCAGAAACTACCGGCAGGCGCCGAACCTTGTTTTCCTGCATCGTCTGCAGCGCCGTGTGAATGTCGTCTTCGGGTTTACAAGCAAACACTTTCCCCGAAATCACATCCTCAACTACGATGTTCGACAAATTTCGGTTTTTCAGATTCGCCGCCATGCAAATGTCGCGGTCGGTAATCAAACCAACCACTTTTCCGCCTTCCGCAACCACCGGCAGAATCCCACAATCGTTTTTCCACATCAGGCCCGCTGCCGCCGACAGATTGTCGGTTAACGTGCAAGCCTTTGGGTTCGTACTCATTATTTCTTTAACTTTCATAGCTTTACTCCTTCACTGCACACCTCTCTTCGCCGACAAAATAGCCTGCCGGACATACCTCATACTCGTGCAAGCATATTTCGCTAAGGGCACGCAACCAATGTACCGGGCAGGGTCCGCAGAAATGCAACCATTTGTAAGTGGGGACTGCGTGTTTCTGTGGAAACTTGCGATGTTTTTGGGGGAAAACCCGCTACCAACATCGATCGAGCAGCGGGCAACACCGCCGGTTTTAAGGTAACTCCGAAAGAGTTAGGCAGGCATATACATTGCAATCAAAAGAAAGGCAATTTCTTAAATGAAAGGATTTCTCTATGGCTCACAAACACGTTCTATTCAAGTCCGCTGCACGCGAGAAGATCCTCCGCGGTGCGACGGCGCTCGCAGACGCAGTACGCGTAACGCTTGGTCCGAAATCCAAGTCAGTTTTGATTGAAAAGAAGTGGGGAAAGCCGATCGTTTGCAATGATGGCGTCACCATCGCCAAAGAATTCGAACTAGAAGACGCGGAAGAGAACCTCGGAGCCCAGATGATTTGTGAAGCAGCAGAGCGGACCGGGGACGAGGTTGGCGACGGCACCAGCACGGCCACCGTTCTCGCACACGCTATTCTCGCAGAGGGCATCCGCAATCTCGCGGCGGGAGCCAGCGCAGTGGATTTAAAACGGGGACTCGATCGCGGCCTTCGTGTAGCCATCGCGACGCTTAAGGAAATCTCCCGGCCAGTAAATAGCCGAAAGGAGAAGGCTCAGGTTGCGACTATCTCCGCCCATAACGACTCAAGTATTGGCGAATTGGTTGCGGACGCAGTCGAAAAAGTCGGGTCGGAAGGCGTGATCTCGGTAGAAGAGGCTAAAGGTACTGAAACCACACTCGAAGTTGTCGAAGGCATGCAGTTCGATCGCGGTTATCTTTCACCTTACTTCGTCACTGATCCAGAGAAGTTGGAGGCTGTGCTCGTTGATCCCCTTATTCTCCTGTATGAAAAGAAGATTACTAATTTGAACGATCTGCTGCCGTTATTGGAACAGGTCGCCAAAATGAGCGCTTCCTTAGTCATCATCGCTGAAGAGATTGAAGGCGAGGCGCTAGCAACTCTGGTTGTGAATAAACTTCGAGGAGTACTGCCCTGCACGGCCGTCAAGGCTCCAGGATTCGGCGATCGCCGTAAGGCGATGCTCGAAGACATTGCAATTCTGACAGGAGGAAAGGTAATTGCTGAAGAGTTAGGACTGAAACTGGAAAACGTGACGCTAAATGAACTCGGCAAGGCCAAGAGAGTAGTTAGTGATCGCGAGAACACAACAATCATCGGTGGTGGCGGTGCCAAGGAAGCCATCGAAGGGCGTTGTACGGAGCTGCGAAAACAAATCCAGACGACTACTTCAGAATACGATCGGGAAAAACTCGAAGAACGCCTGGCAAAGTTGGCCGGAGGGGTCGCAGTTGTTCATGTCGGCGCTCCCTCTGAAGCAGAAATGAAGAGCCGCAAAGAAGCTTTTGAGGATGCAATCAACTCGGCCAAAGCTGCAATCGCAGAGGGCATCGTTCCAGGAGGAGGCTTGGCTTTACTGCGCACGATTGAGCCTGTCGATCAGGAAGCTGGGAAATGTGAGGGCGATGAACGAACCGGACTGTTAATCCTTAAACGCGCCCTTGAGGCACCCACGCGACAGATTGCCGAAAATTCTTCCGTGGACGGAGGCGTCGTTGTCGAGAAGATGAGGAATGGAACTGGCAGTTTCGGTTTTGACGCCGCGCGCGAGCAGTATTGCGACCTGATCGAGGCGGGAATTATCGACCCCACCAAAGTCGTTCGTGTTGCACTCGAGAATGCGGTCTCGGTTTCGAGTGTGCTGTTATTAACCGAAGCCACCCTGACTGAGGTTCCCGAGAAGAAAATGGAACACGCCGAGGGCCTCGAGTAAGTGTCGACTTAAATAAGAACTCAAGAAAAAGGTGAGAACTCACCGCAACGAGTAAAGGAGAAAACAAATGGAAGCCAAGATAAAGGAGAATGTCACGGAGACCGCTGTCAACTTAGCGCATTTAACGCGGCAGGTGGCAAAGGCGAAAGTGCTTATCGACGACGTCATTGATGAGGGCAAGATAAGAGCGGAGCGCACACTTAAACGCGGAATGTTTAGAGCGGAGGATTGCATAGAAGATACGACCTACTTCATCAAGCGGCACCCCTGGCAATCGGTAGGGGGAGCACTTGGGTTGGGTGCAGGTATTGGATTGCTAGTAGGTTGGCTAACGGGTCGAGCCTGCGTCAGGAACGGGTCAAGTTGAAACTACAATGACCTGGCAACTGATTGTGAAGTCTCGAAGAAACGTGGGCCTGGTTCCAAACCTTTGGGACTATGAAAAGGCCCGCGCCGATTTCTCATGGACTAAAGCTCGTCTTGAGTTGGACGGTCTTCCTAATGGTGAAGGAGTAAACATTGCTCACGAAGCCGTTGATCGCCACGCGGGAGGCCTGCTTTCAAATCACCTCGCGATTAGATGGCTTGGCAAAAGTGGAGAAACTCGAGACTACACCTTCCGTGACCTTCAACAACTCAGTAGTCGATTTGCAAATATCCTCCAACGACTCGGTGTCGCAAAAGGTGAAACAGTTTACGCTCTTGCGGGAAGGATTCCCGAACTCTACATCACTGCTCTCGGAACTCTGAAGAACCGAAGCGTTTTCTGTCCGCTATTCTCCGCATTCGGCCCGGAACCGATCAGATCTCGAATGGTCATCGGTCAAGCCAAAGTCCTCGTCACGACAGTTTCGCTCTACGAACGTAAGGTTGGGGCTATTCGCGAGGCCCTGCCAAATCTCAAACACATCATCGTTGTTGGAGACAACCAAACGACAGTCGAGGGCACATTGAACTTCCATTGTTCAATGGATGAAAGCAGCGACGAATTTACTATTGGACCAACTGATCCGGAAGATCCAGCGTTGCTTCACTTCACCAGCGGTACCACAGGTACTCCCAAGGGAGCACTTCATGTTCATGAAGCTGTGGTAGCTCACCACATCACCGGAAAGCTGGCACTCGACCTTCATCCGGATGACATCTTCTGGTGCACCGCCGATCCAGGATGGGTCACAGGTACGTCTTACGGAATTATCGCTCCGCTGACAAATGGTGTAACTAGCATCATCGACGAAGGTGACTTTGACGCCGAGCGTTGGTACCGAGTCCTGCAAGACCAGCGAGTGTCGGTTTGGTACACCGCGCCAACCGCTATTCGCATGATGATGAAGGCAGGAACAGATCTACCACGTAAATATGATTTGCCCGCATTGAGGTTCCTCACGAGCGTCGGTGAACCGCTGAACCCCGAAGCTGTCGTTTGGGGCAAGGAGGCTTTTGGTTTGCCCTTCCATGACAACTGGTGGCAGACGGAGACGGGCGGAATCATGATCGCAAACTACGCCTCGATGGACATCAAGCCCGGCTCGATGGGCCGTCCGCTTCCTGGAATTGAAGCGGCTATCGTGAATAAGAACGAGGCCGGGAATGTGGAAGTGATTGAGGAACCGGACGTACAAGGTGAGTTAGCACTTCGGCCTGGCTGGCCCTCGATGTTCCGGGCTTACCTGAACGAACCGGAACGCTATCAGAGGTGTTTCGCCGGCGGGTTCTATTTATCTGGAGATCTAGCTCGCAAAGACAGCGATGGGTACTTCTGGTTCGTCGGCCGCAAAGACGACGTGATTAAGACGTCGGGGCATCTGATTGGGCCATTCGAGGTGGAAAGCACGTTGATGGAACACAAGGCCGTTGCTGAAGCGGGTGTCATCGGAAAGCCGGATCCGGTAGCGATGGAGGTTGTTAAGGCCTTCGTGTTGCTGAAGGATGGTTACAAACCTTCAGAATCATTACGCCGCGAATTGCTTGGTTTCGCCCGTGCTCGCTTAGGGGCAGTTGTGGCCCCGAAGGAGATTGAATTCGTGAGCACACTGCCGCATACCAGCAGTGGAAAGATTATGCGACGGCTACTTAAAGCCCGTGAGATGGGTTTGCCCGAAGGCGACATCTCAACCTTGGAGCCAACCTAAATGACCGCACTCGTTGAAACAAAACAGCTCGCACCGACAACCGAGCACGCACAAGCACTGCTGCGTGAAATGCTACGCATCCGTCGTTTTGAGGAAAAATGCGTTGAACTCTACAGCTTCGGCAAGATTCGCGGGTTTCTCCATCTCTATATTGGCGAAGAAGCTGTTGCCGTCGGAGCGATGCAAGCGCTAACGCCGGACGACCGTATTGTTTCGACCTATCGCGAGCACGGTCATGCGCTTGCGCGCGGTGTGCCTATGGGCCCATTGATGGCCGAAATGTATGGCAAGGCAAATGGGTGCAGCCGCGGGCGAGGTGGATCGATGCATATTTTCGACATCTCTCGTCGCTTTTATGGCGGGTACGCAATTGTTGGCGGTGGATTGCCCATCGCTGTTGGACTTGCTCTTGCCGACAAGATGCAGGGACTAAGCAATATCACGGCCTGCTTTTTCGGAGATGGCGCCGTAGCAGAGGGTGAGTTCCACGAATCGATGAATCTCGCCGCGTTGTGGAAGCTCCCGGTACTTTTCATCTGCGAAAACAACCTTTATGCAATGGGAACTGCGCTCGAACGCCATCAGTCACAAACCGATATCGCTTTGAAGGCCGCAGGCTATGCCGTCCCGGCTGAAGTAGTGGATGGCATGGATGTCGTTGCAGTTGAAACTACAACACGCGCGGCAGTCGAACAGGTGCGTACGGGACACGGACCGTATCTGATCGAATGTCGCACTTATCGCTTTCGCGCCCACTCCATGTACGACCCGGAGTTGTATCGGAGTAAAGAAGAGGTTGAAGATTGGAAGAAGCGGTGCCCGATCGCAGCTCTCGAGGCAAGGCTGCGAACGGAAGAACATTGTTCCGATCAACAAAAGAAGGAACTCGAATCGTCCATCACTGATGAACTTGATAAAGCCGTCGCGTTTGCGGAAGCTGGTCCTTTGGAGCCCATCGAAGACTTACTCAGAGATGTTCTTACTTAGAGCAAAGAAGGAGTAGAGATGCAAGATCGTGATTTCAAGAAGGTTAGCGCCGGCTTGGCAATAGCTGGAGCGGGGGCACTTGCGGCGTATGTTTGGGGTGTTCGTCCATGGCATCTCCGGTGGGGCGCAACGGATGAAGAGGTTGGGAAGCGCTTAGCGGGGGATGAACTGGTGCCGGTTGCCAAACTCAAAGCCAATCATGCAATCACTATCAATGCAGCAGCGGCTGACGTCTGGCCTTGGCTGGTACAGATGGGCCAAACCCGAGGAGGCTTTTACAGCTACACCTGGCTGGAGAACCTCGTTGGCTGTCATATGCGCAACGCCGACAAAATCATTCCCGAATGGCAGGAACTCAAAGTCGGCGACAGCGTGTGGCTTCATCCCAAGGCACCGCCGCTACAAGTGGCTGACATTGAGCCTGGCCGTGCAATCGTGCTTAAGGGCTGGGGTGCATTCATTCTTGAGCCCATCGACGAGAAAACGACTCGTTTGATTGTTCGATCACAGGGCAACTATGACCCGGACCTAAAGAACGTTGTTCTCAACTTCCTTTTATGGCGTGTTGTTTTTGAACCGGCTCACTTCATCATGGAGCGCAAGATGCTGCTGGGAATCAAGGAGCGCGCTGAAAAATTAGGCCGTCAACGTGCCGAGGAGAAGATGAGGGAGATACCCGACTACTCTGGTTGGTAACCTTCACAGAACTTAACCGAGGGCATGAGGCGTTTTTAAGTGACAACAATGAAGCTCACATATAGAGAAGCGGTCCGCGCAGCGCTTCGCGAGGCTCTAGCAAATGACGAGCGAGTCTTTCTCATGGGCGAGGACGTTGGTCGATATGGCGGTGCCTACGCTTGCAGTCATGGATTACTGGACGAGTTTGGACCAGAGCGTGTACGCGACACACCGCTCTCCGAATCGACCTTTGTTGGGGCAGGAATCGGAGCAGCAATCGGTGGGATGCGGCCGATTGTGGAAGTGATGACAGTCAATTTCAGTTTGCTTGCCCTGGACCAAATACTCAACAATGCCGCTACGCTGCGACATATGTCAGGAGGCCAGTTGAGTGTTCCGCTCGTCGTGCGCATGGCTACCGGGGGTGGACGTCAATTAGCGGCGCAACATTCGCACAGTCTCGAAGGTTGGTACGCGCATATCCCCGGTATTAAGGTGCTGACGCCTGCAACCATCGACGACGCGAGATGGATGTTACCTGCGGCGCTGGCTGATCCCGATCCAGTATTCATATTTGAGCACGCATTACTTTATCCAATGGAAGGCGAGCTAACATCGCAGGGAGGCGCTAGAGACATCACCAAAGCCCAAATCAGGCGAACAGGCAGCAACGTCACAATGATCACATTCGGCGGTTCTCTATTCAAGGCGCTTGAGGCCGCGACGAAACTCTCATCTGAGGGCATTGAGTCCGAGGTCGTTGACCTTCGGGTGTTAAGACCATTAGACGTCAAAACTATCCTAAACTCGGTCGCAAAGACTCATCGTGCTGTAGTCATCGATGAGGCTTGGCGCACCGGCAGCTTCGCAGCGGAGATCACGTCCCGGATCATGGAAGGTGCATTTGACGAATTAGACATGCCAGTCGTTCGTGTGTGCAGTGCTGAAGTGCCAATGCCCTATGCAAAACATCTGGAAGACGCAGCGCTGCCGCAGGTGACTAAGATTACGGAAGCCGTTCTGCAGATGTTTTGAGAGAGTGCTCTGGCATGAGACCACCGATTTTTGCGATATTTCTGGCCCTCGTCGGACTAAGCATAATCATCAGGTTGTTGCTTCCGAAGAGAATTCCTGGCGATAGGCACTAACCAATGGCTGAGTTCGTGATGCCCACGCTTGGCGCCGACATGACTGCCGGCACTTTGTTGACCTGGATGAAGAAGCCGGGTGACGAAGTAAAGCGCGGAGAGATCATTGCTGAAGTTGACACTGATAAAGGTGTCATCGAAGTTGAAGTCTTCACCAGCGGTATTGTTGAAAAGCTGCTAATCGAACCCGGTGCTGAGGTTCCCGTTGGCACGGTTATGGCAGTCATCCGCGAGGAGCATGAAGTGCGCCGTGAAGAGCTGCCGATGGTCACAGCGCCGTCTATCCCCGCAGAAGTCCAAAAACCTGCCGCGATAATTCGTCCAACGCCAACCCAACCTCGAGTACACGTTTCACCAACCGCGAGGAAACTAGCGGCGGAGTTGCATGTTGACCTGTCGACGGTAAAGGGAACAGGTCCGGGTGGACGCATACAACGGGCAGATGTCGAACGCGCAGCACCTGCCAAGCCGGTGCCCAGCGGTGTTCAAGAAGCCGCCGCCGCGAGGCAAGAACGAATGCGACGAACAATTGCCGCTGCGATGGCGCGGTCCAAGCGAGAGATTCCGCATTACTACCTGAGCACAACTATTGATTTGAGCAAGGCCATGGCTTGGCTGTCTGCCGAGAACCTGAAGCGACCCGTCGCCAATCGATTGTTGTATGGCGTGCTCTTGCTCAAGGCAGTTGCACTGGCGCTGCACGAAGTTCCGGAACTGAACGCCCTGTGGAAGGAGGACAAGCTTAGTCATTGTTTGGAGATTAACGTCGGTGTGGCTATATCCTTGCGCGAAGGTGGATTGGTCGCACCAGCGCTGCTAAGAGCCGATCAACAGGACCTCGACGATTTGATGAAGAACTTTCGCGACTTGGTGAAGCGTGCGCGCGCGGGATCGCTTCGCAGTTCCGAACTCTCAGAGCCAACAATTACAGTCACGAGTCTTGGTGAACGCGGTGTAGAGAGTGTCTTTGGAGTTATATACCCGCCGCAAGTCGCAATTGTGGGTTTTGGCAGACCTATTGAACGTCCACGACAGGTAGACGGACAGGTCGCTTTGTGTCCTGCGATTAACGCGACGCTTTCAGCCGATCACCGAGTGACCGATGGCCATCGTGGTAGTCTCTTTCTTACAGCCGTTGACCGACTGCTCCAGGATCCGGGTAAGCTATGACGCAAGAAGAAACCAAAGCAACTGTGCTACGAATACTCGGTGAGATCGCTCCGGAAGCAGACCTGAGTCGACTAAAACCCGATGTAAGCTTTCGTGATCAATTAGACATTGACTCAATGGACTTCCTCAATTTTGTAATTGCGTTGGATGAGGAACTCGACGTCGGGATCCCTGAATCTGAGTATCCGAAGTTGTCTACGTTAGAGGGCTGCATCGGACTATTAACCCAAGCAGTCATGCCCTCTACGCAAGTCGCCCAGAGCCCTGCCAGTTTGCCTCATGATGACAATTTTGAGTAAAGGGCCAAGCTCTGCGGCGACGTTGTTTCTGGGGAACCTCGCCTACAATGTTTCGCTCGCCGCTGTTATCTACATAGTGTGCGGCGGGCTCCGGCTCAACTGGCTGACTGCAAGAGTCGCGGAACCCGCGCCCGCAGGTGAGCAAGTCGAATCATCTCGGCGGCCTTTAAGTGAGTAACCAGCTTTGTACGTTGCTCGTCATCCTGGCGGTGGCCGTCGCAGCATTCGGCTTCGGCCTCAACATCGGATTCGTCGCCCTCGCCGCCGCCACCGCGCTCCACTTCATGTTCCGCGTGTCGAGCGGCAAAGCCGAGCAAAAGATTGCCTGGGGCGTGGTGTTACTCGTCTGCGGGATCGTCACCTACGTCGCCGCGCTGCAACGCTACGGCAAGGTGGACGCCGTCGGTCGGGGCATTGCGGGGCTGGGCAATACGCCGCTATTAGCTTCAGCAATTTTCGGGAGTGGTGCTTTGTCTCTGTGGATCTTATGGCGGAGCGTTTCGCCATCATGAACTCCATCGCGATGTAGTGCGTGCCGTCACTCTCGCCGATTTCGTAGATATGCGCGATGTGGGGATGGTTGAGCGTCGCGGCCGACTTTGCCTCGCGCACAAAGCGCTCCATGCGATCGCGATTCGAGGCCACGTCGGCCGGCAGAGTTTTCAATGCGACCTTGCGTCGAGTCTTGTGTCCTGGGCCAGGTAGACCTCGCCCATTCCGCCTTCGCCAATCTGGGAGACGACACGGTAATGTCCGATGATCGCGTCCGGGGATATGCTTTTGCTCAAATTGTATCGCTGCGCTTTTGGCGTGTGGAGCGTTGTCTAATGGAAATCACTCCGGCAGTTTCGGGCGTCAGACCAGTGTCCTGAAGCGTGGGTTCGTTGTGAAAATTCTCTAGTTGGCTTCTTATTAGTCCGCCAGATTACCTCACCGATTCCCGCTCCGATCCGCGGATCTCTGAGCGGCTCGGTTCCAGCGCTAACAGAAACCAGTTGCTTCTTAGCTGCCTTCCCAGTTTTTTGGCTGCCTGCTTGAAACCCCTGTATCTTCGAGAGCCCCCAGCACAGGTAAGGCGGCAATTGTAGCGGAGTTAGGTGGGATTGACTATTCGCGACTCGTCGAGAAATGTAAGACCAAGGCCTTAAGACTACCAGCGAAACAAAATTCCCGCCGTCTCCCTCGACGCAGGATCAGGGGCGAGACCGGTCACCCATTGTGATCGACGAGTGCGAGACTGGAAAAATCACGCAGGAACTAATGCGACATGACAACAGCAGGTGCACTATGGTAGGCGCGTGGGTATTTGAACCGCAGACCCTACCTTGTCAATCCGCGACCCAACGTCACGTATAGACCGTAACGTTTTTAGGTGCGTAAAAACCAACCTCGCGGCAAGAGAAGGCACGAATGCGCTGTATAGAAACGGATAAGCGGGAAGCGAAGCGAGGACTGGCAAGATCGTGGCAAAACTATAAATGGGATTTCACCGCCTTGTCAGAGTTGGGGGCGCGAGAGAAATCGTTTTGTATTGTCCCCGCGTTCGCAATGCTGAGGTCAGGGGTTCGATCCAATACGAGCCCAGAAATAATGCGCACAGGACGTCAACAAACCGTGGAGAACGGGAATATAATCTTCTACAGCTGATAGTCTCCGGCAGCCTCCGGTTGATACAGAACCTCGTCAACTTTAAGTCGACGCACACCGGAGGGCACTGGCCACTCAATTGTGTCGCCCCGTTTGTAACCCAAGATAGCCGTACCAATGGGGGCCAAGATAGAAATCTTACCTTCGCTAAAGTTCGCCTCTGTTGGAAACACCAACGAATAGGTAACATCGGATCCATCCGTAGCAAGCAATATCCTCATGCCCCAGTTATCACTTACTGAGTGCGGCTCGTCGGCATCACGAATGACCTCTACAGAACAGGGGGCACCCTTGACGACCGACTTGGCCACGCTGCCAAGCAGCCAATTTCTAAAGTCGTTGCGATTGTGCGCGCGAATAAGAATTAGGTCCGCTGGCCACTTCCTGGCTGCGAACGAGATGAGGAATTCAGGATTTCCCCTCATAACCGTCACCTCAACCGGAATTCCCATTTGTCGGAGGCGCTCGAATGCTAGAGCAGTAATCTGTTCGCCCCTCCGCCGCATCTCCTTCCGCACGGCAGTAACCCCGTAACCCTCTTCGCGCCAAGTTTCAAGCGGAACCTCGCCGTCCTCAACAATCGAGAGTACGCGAGCCTGCGTTCCAATAGGCCACGGGCCACGAACGAGCCATCATCGCGTCAAGAAGGATCTCCAACGTGGTAAGTGAATCTACTGCAATCAAGAGTTTCATGGTGTTGCCTTCTCTCCACAACCCACGACCCGACATCTACACAAATAAGAGCAGGTTGATCAAGCTGCGGGGTTCAAATGCTGATCGATCAAGTATCTCGGACGCACAACCTCGACTGAGCAATTCGCTCCCAAGACCAGCGCAACTGCAGATTTGCTAAGGCCGCGTCGGTCAAAGCCATCGCCTAATGTGTGGTTCATTCCGTCCGAATCTATGAATATGCAATCAACCGACCGCTCGCGAGCCCCCTGCAAAAGCACGTCTTGTGCTTGCCCTTCCCTGATTGCAGTTGAAACCTGTAGACCTAGAGCCCCCAACTCTTCTGCCGACTGTTCCAACGCCGTCGTGAGCTGAGAATCCGCCTTTGGATCGCGTGGGCCCACGTTTCGGACTGCAATTAAATGGGCCTCGCTCCCCTGCGGCCAAACTCGCTGCGCCACGGATTGAACTACCTGGGCCACCGGGTCAGCTCTCTCGAACCCAATGATGAACCGTATTAGAGAATCATCCTTTCGAGGAGATGGCCGCGCAATTCGAACTGAGCAATGTGCCTTTTGTGCAACTTTCAGCACCGGCCCGGCATAGTCGGTTAGGTTGGGCGAAGGACTTGTCCTTGACCCCACGATGATGAGTTCGGCTCCCCACTTTTTGGCCTTTCTTAGAATCTCATTCGTAACTGCCGCCGTATCCTGCATTGCTTCGCTCGACGTAATGGACGACTTCGACCGCGCCCTATTGCATGTAGGCGAAGCCCCGGATGGAGTGGCTGACTTTCAAGCCAAGTGCCAGCGCAGTCTTCGGACTTACTCCGTTCCCTACTCCGCCGAGCCTCTGGCCGGCTATTGCCTCGTGCAGGCGCAACTTACCGCCCCAGAAATCCTCAGAGCCAAATGTGTCGTAGCGGAAGATCTGTTTTCCTTGCTCCATCATCCGCTGTGCGTTGTCGCTTATCTGCTGGTCGTATCCTTTTGCATTTTGACCGCGAATACGATCATCGCCTTGCTGGGCTCGGCTTCGATTCGAAAGATAACCTAACGCCACAGTAAGGCTTGCCACCAACACCAGAACTTTGATTATTGTCATGAGTTTCCCGTTTCCGTCATTTGCTGCACTTCCTTTTCGCATGGTGTCTCCGCATGGGCTACTATCTGACATAACGACCTCCTTTGAGAGATTGACTCTTTGGTACCGCTTTGATCAGGCTCCCTTCCGCCAATCGGCGAGAAATTGTTCGAGCCCTTTTTCTGTAAGCGGATGATTAATGAGTTGGGCCATCACTTTGAACGGCATTGTTGCCACGTCGACACCAATACGCGCCGCTTCGATAACGTGGATGGGATGGCGAATGCTGGCGGCGAGTACTTCTTTTTTCCAATCGTAGTTGTTATAGATTTCGACGATGTCGCGGACGAGCTTCAGACCGTTCTGTCCAATATCTTCGAGTCGGCCCATAAACGGGTTAATGTAAGCGGCACCCGCTTTCGCTGCCAGGATCGCCTGCGCGGCAGAAAAGCAAAGCGTGACGTTCACCTTAATTCCCTCTGACGTTAGCTGGCGCGTGGCCTTCAACCCGTCAGTAGTAATCGGACACTTCACCACAACGTTGGGCGCGATCGCCGCGTATTCGCGCCCCTCGCGCAGCATTCCTTCGGTTTCGAGACTGGTGACTTCGGCAGAAACATCACCCTTCACCAGCTCACAGATGGCCGTAAACCACATTTCGCGTACGAGTTGACCGAAGAGGCGGAGAGTCTCTTCCCTAAAGCCTACGACACCCTACTCAATCAGCTTATTGCCGTACTTAAGGGACGACTAACGCCATTGGCGCTGGAGGAGGTTTTGCGCGAGGTGGGCCGTTCCTTAGCTGGGGCTCAAGCTGCAAGCCAAATGAACGGCGACATGGGGAGCCGTATCGGTAGGGCTCTGGCTGCCTTGGAAGCCATAGGCGGAGCTGCTCGTGTTGAGAAGGAGAATGAAAAGCTTGTCATCTGCAGCGAGAGTTGCCCGCTGGCTACAGCAGTCTCTGAGCATCCGGAAGTTTGCAGGCTTGCGGAAACACTCCTGTCAGAAATAATTGGCGTGGAAGTCCGAGAGCACTGCGACCGCGAAGGTACTCCCCGTTGCCGTTTTAAAGTCATGGGAAGTGAAAACGGGAAAAGAGTAAAGGCGACTCGGAACTTTAAAAGACTCGAACCCGACCAAGCTCTTTAGGCATTCCCTCGCAATAGAAATGTGGCTCGTCTCCCATCCAACCAACAATAAGTACAAGGACTTCCAGGACCGTACGAGTGCGACGAACACTCCAACCTGTCTTTCTACTCAGACCTAACATGAGGCCGCTCGACGGAATCCTTGACCACGCGATAGCACTCACATGCGGCGGCTTCCAAACCAGCGCGATCGATAATCTTCATGTTCCCACCGCCGTACTCAATGAGTCCCTGTTGTAACAACTCGCGAGCGGCAAGTGTGATCCGATTGCGTTGATGGCCGAGCATATTGGCAACGTGCTCCTGGGTGACATCAAAGCTGTCTGACTGGACACACTCGCTGATGACTAACAACCAACGACAAAACCTCTGGCGAATTGTATGTAACGAGTGGCAAACAGCTGATTGAATCATTTCCGATTGCTGGGCATAGGCAGATTTGAGGAATAGTTTCTGTAATGTCTCCCCTCGGTTGAACTCCATTAAGAGTGGGGCGCTCTTAATCATTAACGCTTCGCATGGCAGTTGGGTCACAACCCGACAGGGCATAATTGGAGAATTCAGAACTATGGGCATTCCAACTACGCCTTCCTTCCCAATCGTGCAAATATCGACGGTCTGTTCGTCTTCAGTGATGGCCAACAATGAGACCATACCCTCTCTCAAGAAATAGGCAGAGCGAACTTCATCTCCCGCTTCGTAGAGAATTCTATTTGTGGGTAACCGGATTACTTGTGAGTCTGTAAGGAGGCGGTCGTGTTCATCGCGCGGCAGGGCCGCAAGCAAGCGATTGTTGATAGGACTCGGGGTTTCCTTGAGAGTAGCCACTGGAGTTTTTGAGGACAGAACTCATCGCTTCACTGCTTAGTCTTAGTTGGCTTAGTAATCTGCAAGGTACTGCGTACCATGTCCCAACACTCAGTTGCCTTCGGCGCCGTCTTTTCTGATCTCATAAAGAAGATCTGAACCAGACGCTGATTAATCACTCGCCAGTAGATATCGGTGGTGCCGGGCTGGCCATCAACCGCAAAGCGCAGCCGCGCACCTTCGACTGGCGAGCCGGCGACCTCGGTCGTCGCCGCACTGCGTTCAACCTTTATCGCGGCGTCCTCATAGCCCTCGCAAGCGAGAAATCGATGGCTCGATCAGCGCGGCCTTTGCTTGTTCTTCTTGTTTGGCGGACGTCAACGCCCCTCGCAGAACAATGATCATAATCTGCGCGTCGAGAGCTTTCTCCATGAGCACAGGTTGTTGGGCCACCGGATTGCTCTGGTCGTGCAACTCCCAGTTCCCAGTGTAGTCAAATGCGAGGCCGTCTTTTTCGAAGCGCTTAACGGAACTCTCGGGGGGCTGGGCGACTGCTTTGAGACCGCAGCACGCCAGCAAAAGGCACAATGTGAACATCAGCCCCGCTATGCTGACAGGCCACGAGCCACTTCTTTCCAGAATTTCGTTGACGCTTTACATTGAGAGCATTTCTTCACTGTGGTTGCGGTCGCAACGCCCAGACCGAGCCGTCTTCATACACAACGCCCTTCGACAATCTTCTCAATGAAGCGTTCTGATTGTGGCCGTGGAAGGGTCTCGATGCTGATCACTCTCGTTGGCGGCGACGCTGAATACTCAGTTAACGTCTTAGTCTCATTGGGTCGGACTTGCTGTTCACTGTGGAACTGATGACATGCAACCTCCGTTTGGGTCTCGCCATCGGTAAAGACGTA
>Ga0209431_10000036_pt1 | contig 88627 bp, 95 predicted proteins | sample RifCSP13_3_FD_184021 | JGI IMG/M metagenome (GOLD analysis project Ga0209431, IMG submission 184021) | Soil microbial communities from Rifle, Colorado - Rifle CSP2_sed 13_3 (SPAdes) (version 2) | ecosystem: Environmental > Terrestrial > Deep subsurface > Rock core/Sediment | place: Rifle... | reverse complement strand
ATCGGCGAGGGTAACTGAAGAATTAAGCACAGCTGAGGCAGTGGCTACTCCAAGAAATGGTTTCTCGTCTTCCTCTAAGACATTATCCCCATCGTCTGGCCACCAGACAAAGTTAAGAAGACCGCCGAGTTCACCGTCAAATAAATTTGGATTCGGTTCAGGAGTAGGAATATCACAATTAGGGTCATCCAATTTTTCAGGTTCTGTACAGGTATTATCGTCATCTTTGGTTACTTTCATTTCCATACAAGCCCAATAGTCATTTTCTGCATGTAGGCTAATGGTATCCTCGCCGTGGTCGTCGGGTTTGATATCTTGAAAGTTGAAAAATAAATGTCCTGGTAGATCGTCAAGTTGCCAAGAAGTATCGGGACTGACATGTGGATAAGGATAACCGCTATAGTAACTCGTGTTATCTATTTGTAAATCGAGCTCACCCGCTTGAAGAAGATTGTCTTGAGATTTTTCAGTGTCGGAGAAGAATGCAGAGGATAAACCTATTGCAGCCGCAGTAACTATGCCAAGAACCATTAGACTGGATAGAATTTTATTCACTGTTAACGGGTAGATTGACTCTCTTTGAGCCTCCGTTAGCGGTTATCTAAAAGAAGTTAATTAGTTTTAGTACGATTTATAATAAATGTCAACTGGATGTTTTGTATAGATGATCTTTAAGCTGTGTAAAAGTCTGATTGAGGCGGTTTTGGTGTAGGTGCCTTTGTAGGAACGGGTGTTGCACTTAAAAGAGGTTCATCAACTCTTACATGGATATTATTATAACCATCTCTAAACATGGAAATACCTTCAAATAATCCATCAAATTCAAACCTTTCATTTTTACCAAGGTCAATGCCATCTAATTCTCGCCACTCTCCGTTTTCCTTTCTACTAATTATTCCTACACGGTTGTTATTTATAGTTGTATTGCACACTCTGATGTTGCCGTTTATTACCTCGCTACATTGCCCGGGTTCTAAAACCTTCACGTCAAAATCGGCAACAGCTGAAGTTTGTTCGGGGCCGCACGAGACAATAGCGTAGGAGGTCATCGCTAAAGATATACCGATATTGCGCAAATTTTGCTCTTTCGTCATTTGAGCGCATTATATCAAATTATAGCTCACATGAAGAATAGGATTCGCCAAGTGTGCAGGTATCTGTTCCGGAGTTGCCATTGAGTGTATCGGTATCAGGGCCGCCGTTTAGGTAATCATTACCGCTTCCTCCTCCAATATTATCGTCTCCGTCCTGACCGTATAGCTCATCATTTCCTGATCCTCCTCTTATTTTATCGTTTCCTATCCCGCCTTCGACATAATCGTTTCCAGATCCGCTATCAATTTTGTCATTGCCGCCTTGTCCATAGATTTCGTCCAGTCCGGAACCTGAATCAATTTTATCATCTCCCTCTCCGGCCTCTATATAATCATTTCCGCTTCCAGCGTCTATATCGTCATTTTCTGTGCCTCCATCGATAATGTCATTTCCAGAACCCCCATCGATATCTTCCTCACCTTCATCTCCAATAATACAGTCGTGGCCGCCTCCTGCGTCTATTTCGTCGTTGCCCCCAAACCCTCGTATAAACTCACTGGCTTCTGTTCCATCGATTTCATCATCTCCGGGAGTTCCTTCAATAACTTCGGTTACTATTCCCTCAAGATCATCGCAAACATCCGGAAGGTCAATAGGTGGCTTAATATGCCCGAATTTAAGGTCAAAAACGACAGAATCACCTTGGAGCTCATTATCGTCTGTATTTGGAAAGCAGATTATAAAATGAAGGTCAACAGTTCCGTTTCCAGCCAAAGTTAAAAGCTCGATTTCGTTTAAAACATCGGAGTCTGCAAAAAATTGGGAAAGAGTAACCGGTCCGTATAAAGTGATTACACCATCGGTAATTGTAATTTCTAAATTTCCAGCTAATCCGTCGCTTTCAAATTCGCCGTCAGAAAATACTCCGACAATCGAATTACCCGCACTCAGATTCTCAACTTTTACTATTGCCTCCTTACAATCACCGGGTTTGAAATCCAATTCATTAAACAGAGTTTCCGGGGTTACTCCGCCTGGATAAGTAAATTCCCCACAACATTAGCCCTGGTTCCTATCACCAAACCCCGCATATTCGCATACCATCCAAGTCCGACAATTATTAAGATAAAAATTAATATTCTTTCAATTTGCTTTTTCATATTTATCACCTTACAAGGACAGTCCTTGCAAGGTATATAATTAACTACCTGGTGTCGGCGTTGTTCTATCTACAAAATCACTCGCTGCGTTGGTATCGAATCCATCAGGACTTCTTTCTAGGGAATGACCTGAGGAAACATCCGTTGCCGCTGGATTGAGTTGACTCGTATCGACACCATAACTCATGGTATCAATCGTTGCGGATGGGCTTGCCCTTAAAACTACATTATCTCCTCCATTATTTAGACCATTATCTCCTATAAAATCAGAAAGGGTTATAAATAAAGTTCCGTCAGGTATTGTCCAATTGCCACCGTCATTAGTTTGATCTTCAAGTTGCGCTTCGGTTGAGGGAGATACAATCGCGAAACTACAGGGACCAAGTGACGGACTTCCAGTGAAAGTTTCAAAATCTCCTCCGCCGCCAATGGTCCCGATAGACCAACCAGTAAGGTTTACAGTTGAGGACAAAGGATTATATAACTCGACCCATTCCCAGTCGTTTTCTGATCCCTGTCCGTTATGAAGTGTATCAACGTCATAAAAAACTTCATTTATTACAACATGCCCCTGTGATTGATTACAGAAACTCTCTGCGGCGCCGAAGATGTTGCCGATGCTAGTCTCTATATCAAAAAAGAATGATGTGGAGAAAGAGATTAGGACAAGCGCGGAGCCGAGTACGGGAAGAATAATGGATGATCTCCGCAAAGTCTCTCCTTTAGGAGAGAGATTAATATTCCATTCTTCTTCATTTATAAAGGTCTTTCCGATTTCTCCTTCGTTAACTTTCTGTTTTTTTTCCCTAAATTGCTTAAATATTTTTATTCGGATATCTTCTTTTACTTTTCTAAAAAATCTAAAAAACTCTCGGCCGACAATCTTAAGCTCCTCGTATATAACAATAGTCGCCGGTACTATAACTAAGAGTAAGAATCCGTAAGGGCGCTTGGCAAAATCAACTGCGTAGCCAAGATAGGGGATAGAAAATACTGCGCGGCCTACAATATCCTCCGGCTTTACTTCCCATCTATCAAACTCTTCATTGGCGTCGCCTGAAGTTTTATAGATAGGTAGATTTTCTACACCATTCGGATAGAGCTTAAAAGCAATTCTATGGGTAATTAATTTTTCCTTATTACCGCCTTGTGCGAAAGTTATTATATCCCCCGGGTTATAGCTCTTTTGAGGAACGGAAAAAACAACACTCGCTGTTTTTATCGCTGGCTCCATCGAGCCGGATTGAACAACGTATGGTTTTGGTAAAAAAGAATAAATATCCCGATATTGCAAGCTATTCAATATCGGATGTTGATTACGTTCTAATATCGGGAGGATGAGGCTGAAGGCAATGGTAACTACTCCCAAAATCAAGAGTGTTCCGATAATTACCTGTGAGATTAATTTAAGAAGTTTTTTGCTTTTCATACACCCCGGAGTAGAGAAATTGATTCCCTACTCTAGGTTGTCCCCGAATAGTGAGTGACAATCGAACTATTCGGGTCATACCTCTAGTCCTTCTGCTAATTACAGAATACATTAGCTCTAAAATTGCTCGGGACTGCACTTCATGTCCCGAAATTAGGACTAGAGGAAAACGATTAATTACGGCCCGAATGGAATTGGATTATTCCTGTATTGCTCAACTTCGAAAATCATATCTGCAACTAAACTGTCAGTCTGAACTTCGTTCCCAACCGTTTCAGGAAGTTCCCATCCGATACCAAAGTAATAAGTAATGCTTCCAACCATGTGGCCGTCACTGGTTAAACCAGGACAATCACTTAATTCACTCCCGTCTCCTTGACATGAATTTGCAGCATAAACTGCTGCTAGTCCTTGCCAAATGTTATGTATTTCACCCTCGAGGTCGACTGTACCTTCGGTAATTAGCACCAATTCACCATCATCTAATTCGTTGTCTCCTTCGTTTACATCCTCGTTACACTCGGGAGTTTCATCAGGACATTGAAAACCTGAAACTAACCCTTCATCTAACCAAACCATAAATAAAAGGTTTTCTCTTAGCTCTCCATCTCCGTTTGTAACTGTGCAACTTACGTCCCCAGCTGTAACCTCAGCGTCATTACACACGTTTTCTAAGTCTTCAACATTAGAGATAACAAATCTTCCCCATGCGTCATTATTAAATACATGAAGACTCACTGTATCTTCTCCAAAGTCTCCTGGTTTAATATCCGTAAAGTGAAAAAATTTATGAACACCGTTTTCTAAATCTGTAAGCGACCACGCAAGGGTTAGCGGGCCATCATCATCAGGATCTACACAAAGCTCTCCATTATAGTGACATTCATTATCGACTTGTAAATCTAATTCTCCTGCTACAAATGTATTATCTTGCGAGGTTTCAGTGTCCGAGAAAAATGCTCCGGTTGCGGCGACTGCCACAACTGCCACAGCACCGATTGATAGTAAGCTAAGTAATATTTTTTTCATAGATTATTTTTCTTTCTCACCCCCAATCTAACCCAGTATCACTGGGAAATTTCGTATCAAGTATTATGAATCATAAATAAATAGTTAATGTCTAATGATTAATGGTTAAGTTATTCTTCTATTTCCGTACAGAATGTTTTTACGGCGTCCAAATCATATCCGTCAGGAGTTGAGTCTCCTGTCCCTGAAAACAAGTTGGGATCGCTAACGTCTGTGAGTCGGACGAATTGCGCGGACACATTGGGAGCAATATCTATTAATTCATCCCTTATCGCGGCAGCTGCGACAACTGTCCAAGGACCCGCACTGGTTGGGCCAATTTCGACCTTTACAATTTCATCAGGGTATGCTGGTGTAGTTGCTCCCGTGACTTCGAAGACTTGCAAATCGTCCCCGGGTCCGTTAAAGAAGGGCTGTGCGAATCCGTAAACAATGCTTCCCGGAGTATTTGCATTGTTAGCATGTGGAAATCCTAAGCTAAAGAAGCTGCCTGCCGGTACTGCCGGATCAACAGGGATACCCGTACTCTGAGGAGCTCCGTAAGCAGAGGTCGGATCACTTCTAATGGCCAATACTGCTGTGCCGTCCTTGCGGAGGCCCTGATTATTATTACTAAAGGCACTCGCAAATTGAATGTCGGTGGGTTGGCAAGAAATTTCTGGTATAGGAGTTGGTTCAGGAGGATTACAAAGAAAGTCTGGGTTGTTGCGGGCTTGGTAGGCGTTAAATGTGATATTACCCATGAGAATATCTGTTTGTGCGGCGTTATTAAGTACGGACCCGTCGCAGGTGAATCCGCCGTCTTCAGGAGTTCCAGACTGACCGTCTCCGTTATTATTACCAGCAGGGCTCCAAACATTCGATTGGCCATCTTGAGGAAGCGGTGACAATCCCATGTTTCCAAAACACCAAGCTTTACCTATATAAACTGTATTTCCTCCGGGTAGAGGGCCTGGCGTCGGGAAAATACTTTGAGATGAATCAGCAAGTATTACAGATGAATTAAGAACAGATGATGCAGAGGCAACACCCAAGAAAGGCACCTCATTATCTTCAAAGACGTTGTCTCCGTCGTCAGCCCACCAAGCAAAGTTAATAAGCCCACCCAATTCACCATCGCCGTCATTAGGGTTATTTTCGTTGCAAGTTGGGTCATCGATTATTTCGTTTGCTGCGCAAGTATTGTCATCGTCTTTTGTAACTTCCATGTCCATACAAAGCCAGTAGTCATTTTCTGCGTGAAGGCTGATTGTGTCCTCACCAAAATCACTGGGTTTTATATCTTGAAAGTCAAAGAATAGTTGATCAGTTAAATCGCTAAGTAACCAACTTGTGCCTTGATTAAAAACTCCGTTGTAATAACTCTCGTTATCAATTTCTAAATCGAGTTCTCCTGCTGTGAAGGTGTTGTCTTGTGAAGTTTCAGTGTCGGAGAAGAAAGCAGAGGATAATCCAAAGGCCGTTAACGCGACTATTCCTATTAAGAGTAGACTGGACAGAAATTTTTTCATTTTAATCCCGCACCAATTTAACTAAAGATAGACTTCCTGAAATTCTTTTTTTAAGTTCATTGAGTGCTTGTCCATAATACTTTAGCCTTCTTTCACGCGTTATCGCGTCATCTTTTGATTTGTACATTTCACAATAAACTAGTATCCAAATTCCCTTATCTTTAGTCGAATAACTTTTATTTGTATTATGCTGTTCGATTCGTTTTTTAAGATTGCTTGTAAAACCGATGTATAACTCTTTCGTACTAAGACTTATTAATACGTAAACATAATACATAGTTAAATTGGTGCGGGATGGGGCAGCGTTATTTAGGCAGAGGTATTAAACTTTGATAATTTAACTTCCTTCCAGATAACTATATTTCCGTAAGACCTGTCAACTGCATCTTTTAATATAATTATCAATAAAAAATAGGCAAAGTGATGCAAAGTGTATAAGCAATAAGTAAAATAATACTTTAACTAAAGGCTATAAATTAGTTAAGAGTTAAGAGTTAATAGTTAAGAGTTAACGGAGATAAAGTTGGAGCAATTAGCAATAAGAATTTGGTTGTTGAAAGATTATTATAAGGAAGTGGTTAAATTGGATAATTACCCCGTAGTAGAATTTTACTATTTATCGGTTACTTTAGAAGTTGCGATGTCTATTTCGCAGTTGCCAAGATTCTCAAGAGCTGGATTGCCTTTATTGATTTCTTCATAACTGCATAATACTTTCCCATCATCAGCAGAAAAACTTGTCGCTTCGTACCTTCTGAAAACTCCCGATGCTGTGGCCTGATTAGTCAAATTCTTTTCCAACTCAGCTTCCAGATCATAAAGATATATATCTACAGGTAATCCTTCGGCTGAATCATTAATGTAGGCAATCTTATCCTCTGAATTAGACCAAACGCAGTTTTTAACTTTGTCTTTAATTAACTTGACGGTTACGCCTTCACTATCCGAATAATAAAGCGCGGGTCCCAGTGCAGGCGGAAGCGACCAGAAGCAAATTAACTCTTGGCTATCTGATGCAATAACATTTGTAAATCCTATTAATCCGGTCGTAGGATAATCTTCTTTGTTAATTATTATTTGCTCAGCACCAGATGAGCTAGTTTTTTTAATATTTCCGTTTTCGATTAGAAATTGAAAGGTCTCGGCCACAGCAATCGGTGTGGGCTGAGTGGATAAAGAATTATCAGGCGCCTTTTGAGAATCTGTTTTGAGTTTCTGATTTCCAAAATATAAGTAAGCTACAAATCCATAGACAGCTAGTGCTAAAAATACTAAGAACCCCATTAAGATCGGAAATTTAGAGGAGTCCTTTTTTCCGGCTACAACCTCTGACTGCTGCTGCGGAACGCCAGAAGTAATTGGCATTGGGGGTGCCTCAACAGCCGGTTTTTGACTGTCGAAAGAATCATCAAGGGGAGAAGACTTGGGTTGATTCATGTCCATGCCTTGTGGAATAGGGACAGGTGTTGGTGGAGCTTCCTCGGAAAAAGAAGGATACTTTGAGGTCCCTTGTGGGTCGTCTTTTTTCATTAAATACATATTGACACAAAAATCATAAAAACATCAAGAACCACATTTTCTTGTCAAAATTGTTTTCATCCTATATAATTGCCTTAATTATGAATTCTAAGGCCTATATTGCAGGAATATTATCCGCACTAACGCTTATAGCAATTGGAACAGGCGCATATTTGCTGGGTAGAAATACTCAAGGTAGAGGAAACAGGGATTCTAATCCGTCACCGACGGCGATTACTCCTTTAAGAACACCAAGTCCTATTGATTTAGTTACTCCAACACAAAATCCGCAAACAACCGGCAAAGATACTGTACAAGCAGCTGTAGTTAGTAAGAATTATTCGAGTTTAACTGCCTATATGACAAATCCAATTTCGGTAAGAATTGAGGCGTCAGAGTGCTGCAATCCGATGTCACCAACCGACGCTGTAGAACAATTAAAATATTTAAACAGCGCAAAGGGTACTTGGGATTTTAATAATCAAGAAGTGATATCTGGACTCGAGGCCAGTTATCCTGAAAATTACGGGAATGCAATTATCGGAGTTTCATCCGACAACTACCTTGTTGGCTTTCAGCTAAACTCCCAAAACTCAATCTCCAAAATCTCCATGTCAGTTAGTTACAAACTTCTTCTTCCCTAAAGTTAAAGCGATCCTAATATACGAATGACATCCGAATTATCCGAATGCTAAGATATTGGTATTGAATGCGTAGGCAGTTAATACAGAAAGAATTATCCTTTAAAATAAATGGTATTTGTTTTGATGTTCATAATAGGATTGGCCGCTTTGGGCGAGAACGACAGTACGCTGATGATATTGAAGAGTGTTTAAAGAAGGAAAAAATTAGCTACAAACGGGAGGTAGAAATTAGCAAATTAACAAACTCTCCCATAGGAAATAGAGCAGATTTTATAATTGAAAATAAGATTGTGTTGGATATTAAAGCTAAGAAATTTATAACAAAGGATGACTTTTATCAAATGATAAGATACTTAAAAAGTGCGAATGTCGAATTAGGTCTTATTGTAAATTTCCGAAATACATTTCTAAAGCCTAAAAGGGTATTAAATAGTAAATATAAAGAAACCTAAGAGTTAATATTCGGATCATTCGTTCGTTAATTAGGATTATTAGGGTCGAGTTTTGTTATTTATGTGTTAAGATGTATTAATGGATGGAGTACGAGTATTTTTCCTGGTATTTTTTGTAATTATCGCGGGAATGTATTTTCTCTATTACAAGCGCGGCAGAAATCCGCTTCTTTTTCCGGGAGATATATATCGTGTCAGAGCTGAGCGAGTTTTTTACTTTCCTCTCGGATCTTCACTTATAATCACTGTGATTTTATATATTATATTTAAATTCCTTTTTTAAAATGTTTACATTACCTAAACTTCCCTACAAATACGATGCGCTTGAACCTTACATTGACGAGGAGACTATGCGCATTCACCACGACAAACACCACGGCGCCTATGTTGACAACTTGAATAAAGCGCTGGCAGACCATAAGCAATTTTTGCAAAAACCAACTGAAGTGTTATTAGCCGAAATTGATAAAGTACCCTCCGATATTCACCAAACTGTAATAAATAATGCAGGAGGTCACGCAAACCATTCATTTTTTTGGAAATTAATGGCGCCTCCGCCAACTGGCGGATCGATCCCGCAGGGAGCCTTAAACGATGCCTTAGTAAAGACTTTCGGAAGCTTTGATAAATTCAAAGAAGAATTTAGTGCAAAAGCAATGGCTGTATTTGGCAGCGGCTGGGCATTTTTGATTAAAACTCCGGATGGAAACCTTACTCTAAAAAGGCACTCTTTCCAAAACAGCCCTTTAATGCATGGAAATACTCCGATTCTTGGAATTGATGTCTGGGAGCACGCATACTATTTGAAATATCAGAATCGGAAAGCAGAGTATGTGGAAGCATGGTGGAATGTAGTAAATTGGAAACAGGTAGAAAAGAACTTCGAAAACGCTTCTTAAATCTTGACTTTTTAACGTTTTGTGATATTATAAGGTTACTTGAATTGCTTGCCTGTTTAGGCTAAGTCTACATCAGTATTCATAGCTGCGACAGCAAATCCAACTCAAGCAAACATACACCAGTGTTGTCGCGTTACACGCGGCTTTATTTATCAATCTGATTGTCGCCTTAGGGGGGACTAAAGAAAGAATAAATACGACACACTGGTGTTTTGCATTTTTGAAATATATTTTCTTTTACCCTTTACCATTTACCATTAATATATATGCTTCTGTTATAATCAAATTATGTTGATATTAGGAATTGACCCGGGTACTGCAACTGTTGGTTATGGAATGATTAGGGTTAATGGCAAAAGCAAGTATGATTTATTGGATTTTGGATGGATAAAAACTGATAAAGAGAGCAAGGCCGAGAATCGACTCAATTTCATTTATAAAGAAATGCTACTTCTAATGCGTACTCATAAGCCAGACGTTATGGCTATTGAGCGCTTATTTTTCTTCAGAAACCAAAAAACGGCAATGCAGGTAAGCCAAGCCGTAGGAGTTATTATGCTCGCTTCAGCACGCTACAAAACTAAAATTTTTGAGTATGCACCTGCCCAAATTAAGCTTAGGATTTCGGGAAATGGACGCGCAGACAAAGATGAGATGAAAAGGGCTGTTCGGGGAATGCTGCCTATAAGATCGCCTAAGAAAAAAAAGACTCATTTTGACGATGTAGCAGATGCACTGGCAGTGGCGATCTGCCATGCAATGCAGGTAAATAGATAGGCGGGAGCCCCGCACCAAATAAGCATCTAATTTTTAAATATTCGAGTAAGACTTGAAAGTAATAATTTACTATCGATGGAACAGACAATTTTTACATTTAAAGATAAATCAAAAATTAGGAGAATATTTATGCTCAATTGGTGCGGGGGAGGTGAGACACATGACTAACTTGAAGGTGGGACGCGTTACACATTATTACGATAAAATCGGAGTTGCGGTTATGGAGCTCGATGGAAATTTAGCATCTGGGGAGAGAATTAAATTTGTACGCGGTGGAGAAGATATGTTTGAGCAGGCGGTTGACTCTATGCAGGTAGAACACAAAAAAGTCGACTCTGCAAAAAAAGGCGACATAGTTGGACTTAAAACAGATCAGGAAGTTAAAGAAGGAGCAGAGGTATACAAAGTAGGGTAAAAGATATTAAGATAACAGGATATCAAGGATGTATGAAATATGAAGAGGTCTTCAAGAGTGGATTGGCAAAAAGCTCCTGATATTAAAATTCGAATTATTCAAATTGTTAATTCTCTCAAGATAGACTGGGTCGATACTTCTCGCATTTATTGTTTCAGATCAAATAATTCTCAATCGAGAGCATATGCCCGAATTTGGGGTCTATCAAAGATTTGGCAATTGGCGCTTTCTGAAAAACCCGGATATATAATCGAGGTGTTGTCCGAGAGATTCGATAAATTGGGTCGACTTGAACAAGATAAAGTACTTCTCCACGAACTCGCCCATATTCCCAGGAATTTCTCCGGCAGTTTATTACCCCATGTGAGAAAACGCGGTAAACGCAACTTTGATGATAGAGTACGTTTACTGGTAGGTTTATATAGGCGTCGTATTAAACCATAATGAACATTTTAATAATACACGGAGACCACACAATCAAAAGTTATGAACGTTTTCAAGAATTAATAAAAAAATCAAAAGAAAAGGGTTGGGAAATAATTCGAGTTTCAGCTGACGAGAAATTTAACATCTCTGAAAGATTGTCTTCCAGAAGCTTATTTGCTAGTAAATTGCTCTTCGTTCTCGATGATTATAAAAAAATAACTGTTAAAGATTTTAGCTTTTTTAATAAAAATAATGATAGACTTGATGGGTTCCTAGTAGTTTATAGTGGTAGTGCTTTATCAAAAACAGCTCTAAATAAATTACCAAAAGGATATAAAACCGAAGAATTTATTATTCCGAAACTGATTTGGAAATTTTTTGAGTCAATTTATCCAAATAACGCCAAGCTATGCATAAATTTACTTCGAGAGGTCATAAAAAAAGAGCCAGTGGAATTTATCTTCCATCTTTTAGCCCGACACTTAAGAGACCTTTATTGGGTTAGCATTGATCCTAAAGGCATAGGTTATCAACCGTGGAGAGTGAATAAACTAAAAAATCAGGCGTCACGCTTTAGGCCGGGGATTTTAGAAAAGTTCATAAAAAGCCTAGCTGAGCTTGATGTAAAAGTTAAAACTTCACAAGAAAATCTCACTCAGGCTCTTGATTTTGTAATTGCTTCACATTTAGAATGATCTAACCCTCTAAAAACCCGATGAATATAGATACTTCAATCTTCAAAGCCTACGATATTCGTGGAATTTATCCTAAAAATCTTAACGAGGAAATCGCAGAAAATATAGGTAGAGCATTTTCGAAAATTCTTCAAAACGAAATTAAGAATAAAAAATTAAATATTGTTGTTGGATGCGATATGAGGAATTCTAGCCTTCCACTTAAGGAAAGATTAATTCTAGGATTAACCAAGTCGGGAGTAAACGTAGTTGACGTGGGATTGGTTACAACCCCAACATTTTACTTTTCCGTAGGTTACTTCGATTATGACGGAGGGATACAAGTTTCCGCATCTCATAATCCAAAAGAATACAATGGTTTTAAAATAGTAAAAGCAAAGGCTTATCCAATGGGAGGTGATACGGGAATATACGCTATTCGCGATATGCTAGTTAACGATTCGTATGATGTACTTAATTTACAAGGTGAAGTAATTACCAAAGAAAATGTTACAAATGATGCAGTTACTATTCAAAGTAAAGGTATAAATAAAGATAAAATTAAATCTTTAAAAATTGTTGTTGACACAGGCAATGGCATGGGAGCCTTAGATATAGACGCTATTTTTAGAGACTTACATTGTGAATTAATAAAACTAAATTTCGCCCTAGACGGAAATTTTCCAGTACACGTCCCTGATCCTTTGAAAGAAGAGAATTTAGCTTGGGTAAAAGAAGAAGTAGTTAGAGCAAAAGCTGATCTTGGTATAGCCACAGACGGTGACGGAGATAGATGGTTTTTTGTCGATGAAAAAGGCGAAACTGTCCCCCAACCCATCTTCAGAGGACTCATGTCCCAGATTGAACTCAAGGATAATCCGGGTGCAACTGTTTGTTATGACATAAGGCCAGGCAGAATCACCCGCGAGATGATAGAGTCAGCCGGTGGAAAAGCAGTTGTTACAAAGGTCGGTCATTCATTAATAAAAAAACAGATGCTTGAGATAGATGCAATATTCGGAGGCGAATCATCCGGTCACTTTTACTATAAATTACCTTATGGGACTTTTGAAGCGCCAATAGTTTTCGTATTGAAGTTTTTAGAATTTATATCAGAACAAAATAAAAAAGTATCGGAAATTGTTGCACCATTTAAGAAGTACTTCCATTCAGGAGAAATTAATTCAGAAGTCTCAGATAAAGAGGGTAAAATGAAGGCGGTGGAAGACAAATATTCGGACGGCGCTATTTCTAAACTCGACGGTATTACGATAGAATATGACGATTATTGGTTTAATATAAGGCCAAGCAATACTGAATCTTTGCTGCGTTTTCAAGTCGAAGCCAAAACAGAAGATTTAATGAAGCAAAAGCGTGACGAAATCCTAAAATTAATCAGAAGTTAATATTATACTTTCAAGTACTTTCAAGGACCGTCCCTGTAAGCTACTCAAGAGTTAAATCTCCTAAAACTATCACGCTATCTTTTTTGTAATTTTCAACAAATGATTTATAATCATTAATCTTTGTAAGCTCCGGTATAACTGGATTATTAAATAACTTTAAAATAAGCTCTGGTTGTACCCAAGAAGATTTCGTCATTCCAACATAGACTGAGTAAGAAGAAAAAGCCTTAGTTAAATCTTTTGTATATTCCAAGGGATTTAAATGGATATAACGAGTAAGATGCAGCAAATATTCATCTTTTCTAATTAACACTGCTTTATATCTTCCTTGGAAGACAGGTCCAACTCTATCATATTTCTTATTAAAGTAAGAAGCATATCTTGTAATTAACGATCTCATAAAACTTTCCATAGATTCTTTATTTTTCTGTTTTATTAGAAGATGAAAATGATTCGGTATTAAGCAGAATGCAATTAGAACAATTTGATTTTGAAAATTTTTTACTTGTCGTTCTGTTGCTTGAAAGGACCGTCCCCGTAAGCTAAATGGTATCTTATTAATTTTGTTTTCGGTCAGTACATCTTTCAAATATTTTAAAAAAACCTTGTAATCTTGGATCTCTCTAAAGATTTCTTGTTTTGCTACTCCGCGGTTATAAACATGGTAGTATGCATTTTCAATATAAATTTTAACTCTGTTTTTGCTAGGCATATTTAGATGCTAGCTTTAAAGGACCGTCCTTGCAAGCTTTAAAAATTCTATATATGTGTTTAATATGTATTTAAATGACGAATTTAGATTCAATTGAGGAAATTAAAAAAATAGATTCGGAGAATGTACTCGGTTCGATAATGGATCTTCCGAAACAATGCGAAGACGCATGGAATAATGCTAAAGGTATAACCGTTCCTGAAAGTTACAAAGATATTACAAATATTCTCATGAGCGGCATGGGTGGTTCGGGTCTTGGAGCTCGAATAATTGAATCAATTTACCATGACCAACTAAAATATCCGCTTACCCGAGTAAATGATTTCGAACTACCTAATTACGCGGACCATCACTCTTTAGTAATTTGTTCAAGTTATTCCGGGGAAACTGAGGAAACCATAAGTACGGCTAAACAAGCAGTTGAGCGGAAATGTAAATGGATGGCGATAGGGACAGGAAAAACTTTAATCGAGTTAGCCAAAGAAAATAATGTACCTTACTACAAAATTGAGCCTAAATATAATCCTTCGAATCAACCAAGAATGGCAATAGGTTATTCTGTTGTAGGTCAGCTTATTTTAGCTTCAAAAGCCGGTCTTTTTGACTTGGATTATGAGGATGTTAAAAAAGCAAATCATGCAATGCAAGAAGTAATTTTGAAAAACGAAGTTAGTATTGAAGAATCAAAAAATTATGCAAAACAGCTTGCAAAGAAACTAGTCGGTAAAAACATTTTTTATATTGCCTCTGGACACTTAGTCGGAGCAATTCACACAGTTAATAATCAACTAAACGAAAATACCAAAGCATTTTCAGCCGATTACCAAATACCTGAGCTAAATCATCATCTGATGGAGGGACTCGTTCACCCGACTGAAAATCAAAACAGATTATTCTTTATTTTTGCCAATTCTGACCTATACAGCATGCCGATTAAAAAAAGAATTAAAATTACTATGGAAGTGGTAGAAAAAAATAACATAGAATATTTTGAATATAAAGTTAATTCAGGTACTAAACTATCTCAAGCATTTGAGCTCATCCAATTTGGAGCGTTTGTAAACTTTTACTTGGCTATGCTATATGACCAAAACCCTGCACCCATTCCTTGGGTCGACTATTTCAAAAAGAAGCTAGCTTCGATTTGACTTTTACTCTTTTACTCTTTTACTCTTTTACTCTAAAATGAAATGATGGCTGCTCAAACAAAACCTCTCAATGTAAACTTCAAACAGATAAATAAAGATAGTATTCCCTTGGTCGGTGGAAAGGGAGCAAATTTGGGGGAAATGGTTTCGGCTGGTTTTCCAGTTCCTGACGGTTTTGCAATAACAGTTCATGCTTACGATAAATTTTTAGAAGAAAATAATCTTAAAGCAGAAATAAATTCTATTTTAAAAGAAATTAATGTTAATAACTCAGAAGAACTCGAAAAAGCTTCAAAAATTGTTAGTAAAAAGATTGTTAAAAGCGAAATTCCCAAGGATATATCGGATGATATTATACGATTTTACAAAAGTCTCTCGGGTAGGCTTACTCCTGCTTTAGTCGCTGTACGTTCCTCGGCTACGGCAGAAGACTTACCGGGAGCTTCTTTTGCAGGCCAGCAAGCAACATATTTAAATATCAAGGGTGAAGCGAACTTACTCATTGCAGTACGTGAGTGTTGGGCTTCACTTTTTACAGCTAGGGCATTATTTTACCGAAAACAAAATAATATTTCTAACGAGAAAGTAAAAATATCCGTAATAGTCCAAAAAATGGTTCAGTCAGAAGTGTCGGGAGTTATGTTCACCGTTGATCCCGTTACTAATGAGAAGGATAGAATTATTATTGAAGCAGTTTGGGGACTTGGTGAGATGATAGTCCAGGGTTCAGTTGTTCCTGACAGATATACTGTCCAGAAGGAAACATTCGCTATTCTTTCAAAAGAAATTTCAGATCAGAAAATCCAGTTAGTAAGAAAAGGGACAGTTACGAAAGAGCGCGAAGTTCCCAAAAATAAACAAGTTTCGAAAAAACTCGAAGATAATGAGATTATTGCCTTAGCAAAAATCGGAGATAACCTGCAGAAACATTATTATTTCCCCCAAGATATTGAATGGGCAAAATCGGGTAGTAATCTTTATATTGTTCAAACTCGTCCGGTAACTACTCTTCGTCAAACTCAAGGCAAAAAGAAAGAAGATTTGGCCAGCGGAATTAAAATTGCAGACGCTCCATATTTAACAGGTGCTCCTGCTTCTCCCGGAATAGGTACTGGTCCTGTAAAAGTCTTAAAAAGTCCAAGGGAACTAAATAAAGTAAAGCTGGGTGATATTTTGGTTGCCCCAATGACATCCCCTGATTATGTACCTGCAATGAAAAAGGCCGCAGGAATTGTAACTGACCAAGGAGGCATGACTTCCCATGCTGCAATTGTTTCTCGAGAACTCGGTATTCCTTGCGTTGTCGGCACAAAAGAAGCTACCAAAAAATTGAAGGATGAATCAATAGTTACAGTAGACGGGAGCCGCGGTTTTATCTATTTAGGAGCAAATATTAAAGTCGAGGTAAAACCAGAAGTTCCCGAATATGTATCTAAAGATATAAAAACTGCAACTAGACTATATGTTAATTTGGCAGAAACTCATTTAGCGAAAAAGGTGTCAAAATTGTCAGTTGAAGGAGTAGGACTTTTGCGGGCTGAATTTATGATTGCCGATATCGGGATTCACCCCAAGGAAGCAATAAAGCAAAAAAAGCAAAGTCATTTTATTGAAAAGCTAGCCAATGATTTAACCGTTTTTTGCAGCGCATTTAACCCGAGACCTGTGGTATACCGGGCCACTGACTTTAAGACCAACGAATATCGATCTCTTCCCGGAGGCAAAGCTTGGGAACCGGAAGAAAGTAACCCCATGTTGGGATATCGTGGAGCATTTCGCTACATCGCTAACCCGGATGTTTTCAATTTGGAGCTTCAGGCAATCAAAAAAGTTAGGGAAAAGTATAAAAATCTTTGGTTGATGATACCTTTTGTACGCTCTCCCAGGGAGCTTTCAGATGTCAGAAGAATTGTTTCATCTGAAGGACTTTTTGAATCATCTTCTTTTAAGTTTTGGATGATGGTTGAAATTCCGATTAACGTAATCTTAATTGAGGAATTTATTAAGGTCGGCATTGATGGTGTCTCGGTAGGATCAAATGACCTGACAATGTTAATAACCGGGACAGACCGAGACAATGCTGAAGTTGCAAAAGCATTTGACGAGCGTTCCCCGGCAGTTTTGTGGTCATTAAAAAGGGTTATCAAACATTGTAAGAAGCACGGCGTTTCTACGTCCATTTGCGGACAAGCACCGTCTGTTTATGACGACTTGGTAGAGAAGCTTGTTAGACTTGGAATAACAAGTATTTCTGTTAATTCTGACGCAATGTCGAGGGTAAGATCCGTAATTTATGAAGCAGAAAAAAACATCGCTCGGGGGAGATGAATTTGATACTTGATAGATATATTTAGTTAATTAATACTAAATATAGGTGAATGGTGAATGGTAAAAGGTGAAAGTTTTTAATATATATAAATATTTACCTCTTGCCTTTTACCCTTTACCTTTTACCTTATTACAATGAGTAAAATCTCAAAAATATGGGCAAGAGAAATTTTAGATTCCCGTGGTACTCCAACGGTAGAAGCAGTGTGTCAGCTTGATACCGGGCAAGTATCTGTAGGCTCAGTTCCTTCAGGCGCTTCAACCAGCCAACACGAAGCTTTAGAGCTTCGCGACGAAGATCCACACCGCTATTTAGGTAAAGGCGTACTTAAGGCAGTTGCCAATGTTAATGATATTTTAGGTCCTGGAGTTTGGGGAATGGAGGCCCAAGATCAGGAAAAAATTGACACGAGGCTTATTGAAATAGATGGATCTAACAATAAGTCTAAATACGGAGCGAACGCAATTTTGGCAATATCAATAGTAGCTTGTAAAGCAGCGGCTATGGCCGAAAATGTTCCTTTATATCAGTGGATAAACAGGCTTGCTCAAAAAGAAGGCGTCAAAAAAAGCATAAAAATTCCGACTCCTGTTTTTAATATGATAAACGGAGGACTTCATGGAGCAGGAAACTTGGATTTTCAGGAATTTCATGTAATTCCCGCATCAGCTAAAGATTGGGAAACGGGACTTTTGTCGGGAGTTGAAATATACATGACTCTGGGTAAGGATTTAAAAAGAAGAGGTGCAATCCATTCTTTAGGTGACGAGGGTGGCTACGCTCCAAATTTATTCACAAATGCAGATGCCCTGGAAGTACTGGTCGAATCAATAAAATCGACTAAATACCAGCTGGGACGCGATGTATTTTTGGGGTTGGACGTTGCCTCTAACTTGTTTTATAAAAACGGGGAGTATGTGATTCGGGACAAATCCTCTCCGCTTAAGGACACTGCGCTTTTGGAATATTATGAATTTATTAATAGCCAGTACCACCTAGCCTTAATTGAGGATCCGTTCTATGAAGACGGTTGGGAAAGCTGGAAAATGCTTTTAGCAAGTATGCCGGGTGTTACAGTTGTTGGCGATGATCTTCTGGCAACAAATCCGGTACGTGTTGAAAAAGCTATAAAAGAATTAGCCTGCAACGGAATTTTGATTAAACCAAATCAAATCGGAACAATTACCGAAACGCTTAAGGTTATCAAGATGGCACTCGAGGCTAAATGGAAAATAATTGTTTCGCATCGCTCCGGAGAAACAAACGATTGGTTTATTGCAGATTTTGCAGTCGGAGTAGGAGCTGATTTTTTAAAATTTGGTGCACCGGCTAGGGGTGAGCGCGTTGCAAAGTACAACCGATTATCAAGTATTTACTCCGAGCTTCGCACACAAACTAAATGACGGGAGATGCACCGGAAAAGTTTGTAGTTCTGGCAATTTTAGACGGTTGGGGAATAGCCTTAAAGGGTCCCGGAAACGCTATAACCCAAGCACGCACACCTAATATGACGAGCTTCTGGGCATCGTATCCGCATACTCAACTTCAGGCGTCGGGACAAGCGGTTGGTTTACCCCGCGGTGAAGACGGAAATACTGAAACAGGTCACCTTAATTTAGGAGCGGGTAGAATTGTTTATCAGGAGCTTGAAAGAATCAACATGTCAATAGCCGACGGAAGTTTCTTTAATAATAAAGTAATTCTTTCTGCCTTTGAGCACGCCAAAAAAAATAACAGCAGCGTTCATTTAATGGGTTTAATCGGTGCAGGAGGAGTACATTCTAATATTGAGCATTTGTTCGCACTAATCCTTTTTGCAAAAAAATGCGCATTTAATAATTTATATCTTCATTTATTTACCGACGGACGCGATTCTCCTCCAACCTCAGCCAGAACTTATATAGAAAAGATTAATGAAGTAACTCAAAGGGAAAAAGTTGGTAAAATAGCCTCGATAATGGGTCGGTACTGGGCAATGGATAGAGATTTACGCTGGGATAGAACAGCAAGAGCTTATTTAGCTTTAACTCAAGGTATTGGGAATTTAGTAAGTTCAGCTGAAGAAGCTATTGAAAAGTCTTATAAATTAGGCAAAACTGATGAGTTTATATCCCCTTCAGTAATTTGCGATCAACAAAAAAAACCAATTGCAAAAATAAAAGACAACGACGCAGTAATATTTTTTAATTTCAGGATTGATAGACCGAGACAACTCACAAAGGCATTTGTCCTCCCGGATTTTTCCAAAACAACTATCATACAAGACATTGATCCATTTCAGGATAAATATCATAAACACTTAAAACAAAATAAGAAAATAGAAAATGTTCAGTTATTTGAGCGAGGGGAGTCTCTTAAGAATTTATTTTTTGTAACCATGACAGAATACAGTAAACTCATTACAGACTCAGGTGCCCACCCTGCCTTCCCTCCGGAAAAAATAGAGACGCCGCTTGGTGCTGTTCTTGCCGTAAACACCGCCAGACAGTTTAGAATTACCGAATCGGAAAAAGAAAGATTTGTTACATTTTATTTTAACGGCCTTCAAGAGGAGCCTTACACCAACGAGGATAGAATAATTATTCCCTCCCCCAAAGTTCCTACCTATGATCAAAAGCCTGAAATGAGCGCGGAAGAAATTACCGAGGTAATTATGGCTAAAATGAAAGAAATGAAATACAAATTCATATTGGTAAATTTTCCTAATGCAGATATGGTAAGCCATACAGGAAATATTGAAGCTACAATTAAGGCGGTTGAAAAAGTGGATGAGTGCCTGGGGAAAATTTCAAGCTTTGTACTGGCACAACCGGAAGCAACTCTCTTAATAACTGCGGACCACGGTAATGCAGAAGAAATGCTAAATCTTGAAAATGGGCAAGTCGATACTGAACACTCAACAAACCCGGTACCTTTTATTGCAGTTTCGAGAAAGTTTTTGGGAAACCCTCAAACACTGCCTACCGGAATACTTGCCGATGTTGCTCCTTGTGTACTTGGAATCTTGGATATTCCTCAACCCGAAGAAATGACCGGAATAAATTTGCTTAAGGAAATATGGAAGTAAATAAAATAGAATTATGAATTAATAATGAAGAAACCTTCTTGAGAGTTTAAAAATTTAACTTTATTATTAAGTGTGAATCCAATTCTATATCTTATTGATTTTATCCTCCATATAGATGTCCATTTAGGGCAACTGATATCAACTTACGGATTTGCAACTTACGCGATCTTATTTATAATCATTTTTATCGAAACGGGGCTCGTATTTACTCCGTTTCTTCCCGGTGATTCTCTTCTTTTTGCAGCTGGTGCATTTGCAGCTCTTGGGTCATTAAATATCCTTGTAGTTCTAGGACTACTCATTGCGGCGGCAATACTTGGTGACACGGTTAATTATTCGATAGGCCACTTTTTTGGCCAAAAACTTGTAGACAGCCCAAAAGTACCCATTAAAAAAGAACACATTGAAGAAACTAATAGATTTTTTGAAAAACACGGAGGCAAAACGATAATCCTGGCAAGATTCGTACCTATTGTCAGAACCTTTGCTCCATTTGTTGCGGGAATCGGTAAGATGACATACGGTAAATTTCTTTCGTACAATGTAGTTGGAGGCACCCTGTGGGTATTGGTTGCAACACTAGCGGGTTATTTCTTTGGGAACTTACCATTCGTAAAGGAAAACTTTTCGCTTATTATTTTTGCAGTTGTTCTAATATCGGTTGTTCCCATACTTGTCCCGATTATAACAGCATTCAAGAAAACCCCGTGATTCATCACGGGGATGAATTGAACGCTGATATGTCGTCCTCTTTAAGAGGAAACCACGCGCTTTTAGCGCGGGGAGGACGTCATTAAAAAGAAGAGGAATTAATTTCTTGCGTACCTTCGGATTAAGCCTACGACTTTTCCTTGTACACGGACGTTTTTGACGAAGATTGGGCTCATGGCAGCATTTGCCGGCTCTAATCTTATTCTGGTCGCTTCCTTAAAGAATCTCTTAAGTGTCGCCATTCCGTTATCAAGAAGCGCAACCACAATATCACCGTTTTTGGCATCCTCTGATTGCTCAATAACCACATAGTCTCCATCTCTTATTTGCTCTTCTATCATCGATTCACCTCGTACTTGTAAAACATACACTCTTTTCTTACCGCTTGTAAAAGTAGGAGATATAGAGAGCGTTGCGTTAGGATCTGTGTAGGGTTCGATAGGCGCACCGGCTGCAATAAAGCCTAAGATAGGCACTTCAAGGCCGCCGTTGGCAAATTCATCGCTTATTCTTGTCAATTCAATCGATCTTGATTTTCCGACTTTTCGCGTTATAAGTCCCTTTAATTCCAGAGTGGCTAGGTGTTCGTGAACAGTTGCTAAGGACGAGACGCCTATTGCGTCGGCAATTTGCCTCAAAATAGGCGCAGAACCGGTTGTTTGAATATGCTGCTTGATAAAATCTAAAATCTGTCCTTGTCTACGATAAATAACTGGAGCCATAAATTAAATTAAAAATTCAAAGTTTAAAGTTAAAAGTTTCTTTAAGCTTTCGTATTTTATTATTACTAACAATACCCGAAGTGTCAAGAAGCAATTTTTTCACTAAAATTGCGACGCACCCTCCGACCAACCGCTCTTCAAGCCGTGTATGAATAATACTGAAAAGGCTTGAAGGAAGGTTAGGAGGGAAGGTCTAATTCTTGTCATACACCAAACGGGGCGCCGACCCCGCACCAACGCCCCTCCGACGTGTGGACGTGGACCTCGGGAGGAGGTAAGTTTGGTGCGCGGGTCAAACCCAAAATCATTTTGTGTGTTAAAATTTCAGCGTATGTCTAAATTCAAACTTAAATCCGACTACAAACCAACTCCCGACCAAAAACAAGCAATTAAAAAGCTAGTTGGTGGTATTGAAAATGAAATTAACTATCAGGTGCTTCTTGGAGTAACTGGTTCAGGCAAAACTTTTACGGTTGCAAATGTTATAGAGAAGCTGCAAAGACCAACATTAGTTATATCTCACAATAAAACTTTGGCTGCTCAGTTATATCAGGAATTTCGAGATTTTTTTCCCAAAAATGCAGTTTCTTTTTTTGTTTCTTACTATGATTATTATCAGCCAGAAGCATATATCCCCTCAACAGACACCTATATTGAAAAAGATTCTGATATCAATGAGTTGATAGATAAACTTCGTTTGGCAGCTACCACTAATCTTTTAACTCGGAAAGATACGATAGTTGTTGCATCTGTGTCCTGCATCTATAACATCGGTTCTCCCCGTGAATACGGCCATTTTGTTTTCGAAATGAGCGAGGGAATGAAAATTGAAAGAAAACAAATTATAGATAGACTTATTGATTTGCAATACGAAAGAGGAGATTTTGGATTCCATAGAGGAACTTTCAGAGTCCGCGGCGACACCATCGATATCTTCCCCGCCTACCAAGACGAGGGAGTAAGAATTGAGCTCAATGAGAACAAAATAAGAAAAGTTTCTCTAATTAATACCGTCACTGGTAACGAAATAACGAAAAACGCTGAACGAATAACGAATTTTATTCTCTATCCTGCCAAGCACTACATTACTGACCCTACAAAAAACAAACCTGTGTTTGTTGAAATCCGAAATGATCTAAAGGAAAGGGTAAATATTTTTAAGAAAAACGGTAAATTGCTGGAAGCAAATAGGCTTAAGCAGAAAGTTGATTATGATTTAGAAATGATTGAGGAGCTTGGATATGTCAAGGGTATTGAGAATTATTCCCGATATTTTGACGGCAGGAAACCCGGAGAACCTCCTTATTCGCTTCTTGATTACTTTAGCGAGCCTTATGGAAAGGATTGGCTGGTCGTAGTCGACGAAAGCCATATGACTTTTCCTCAAGTAAGAGGCATGTTTAACGGTGATTTGGCAAGAAAAAAGACTTTGATAGATTATGGCTTTAGATTGCCGGCTGCCATCGACAACAGGCCCCTTAAATTCGAAGAGTTTATGAGACGAATCCCAAATTTTATTGCTACATCGGCAACCCCGGCTGAATGGGAAATGAGCATGGCAAAATCTATGGTAAATGGTAAAGGGTTAAAGGTAAAAGGTTCAGCAGTAGTAGAGCAATTGTTAAGGCCAACGGGAATCCCTGACCCGGAAGTTGCAATACGGCCTATTAAAAATCAGGTTGCAGATGTGATAGCCGAAATAAAAAAAGTTGCCAATCCGCCGGCTGGCGGAAATAAACTGAGGGTTTTGGTAACGACTTTGACTAAACAAACTGCTGAGGATTTATCTGCCTATTTGAAAGAACAAGGGATAAATGTTCACTACCTTCACTCAGACGTAGCCACTCTTGAGCGAACTGATATTTTGGAGGATCTGCGCCGAGGAAAATACGATTGCATTGTTGGAGTCAACCTGCTTCGAGAGGGACTTGATTTGCCTGAAGTAGCACTTGTAGCCATTTTAGATGCCGACAAAGAGGGTTTTTTAAGATCAGAAGTTTCTTTGATTCAAACAATGGGTCGCGCCGCAAGACACGTTGAGGGGAGGGTAATTCTCTACGCTGATAATATCACGGGGTCAATAAAACGTGCATTAGCTGAGGTCGAAAGAAGAAGAAAATATCAAATTAAAATGAATAAAAAGTATAGAATAACACCTAAAACTATAGAAAAGCCTATCCGCGAAAGGCTAGTAGAAAAGGATGAAGAAGCCAAATATGAAAAATTATTAAAATTTGGTGAAAAGACCTATAGAAAACTTCCGGACATTGTGCTCGACGGTTTGACTCCGATGGACAAGCGTAAACTTATCGGAAATCTTCGGCGCGAAATGCGCCTCGCCGCACAAGATTTAAATTTTGAATTAGCAGCGGAGATTAGAGATAAGATCAAGGAGATATAGGTTGTTTAATAGCAAGCTCCTGCTTGGTAGCTAGAAAACTTTTTTTGAAACCAAGAACCGTAATACCAATGACCTCTTTTGTATCGGAATCAACTCTTACAAAAACTTCGGGTTCTTGCTCATATGATATAGCTTTTCTAGCTTTCCCGAAGGCGACATTTAATACATCTGTCTCCGGATCGTAATTTAGGTTGAAACTTCTCTTTCCCATATAATTTTGCTTTTTTTGGGAACGCCTCTATTTATCATCACTGTAGAAACATACCCAACTGTCTTCTTCCTTTCTTTTACATATTTTACTACAACCACTAAAAAATAGGAAGAGAAAGTACCTTTTGTTATTTCTGTATATAAAAGTTTACTGCTTTTGTCACGTGTACTTTGGTATACGATCTCAGGATTTTTAATTGTAGATTTTATATTTAATAAAAATGGTTTAACTTCGGGGTGGCCAAATATTGGATCTTGTAGCTTTTTAAACCAAGTAACTTCTGAAAGGATTACATTAACCCCACTATAATCTTTAACCCTAAATACCATTTCAGTTCATTGTAGCATCAACTTCGAAGTCGCAGCGGAGATTAGGGATAAGGTAAAAACAATTTTAGCTGAGTAAGAGAGGGGATTCTATTTTTTACTCTCGGATTTAGGTAATTTTGATGCGATAATTTCACCTACCATCCTCTTCGTCAGACCAGACGTTTCTTGTCCATATATCCAAACAGAATCTTTCCATGCTTCACCAAGATCTCTCTGAATTTCTAGCACTTTGCCTGCTGGAACCTCAATCAAACTATATAAACCAGGCGTATTATGGTCTGGAATCACGCGCAAAAGCCCTCCCTTTCCGACGGGGAACTCTCCTATGCTTATATCTGCTAGTGTTTCTCTAGGCATACTTCTTTTCTACCAGGGTAGTATAAGCGTTACAAGATTTTTTGTCAAAAAGGATTTATGTAAAATGATATAATCATCTTACCGTCGGAAATCCGATGGGACTTTTGCGTGCAATGGATAGCGTTATCAAAATAAGAGGTGCAAGACAGCACAACTTGAAAAATATAGACGTTGATATTCCTAAAAATAAGTTGGTTGTTTTTACGGGGGTATCGGGAAGCGGGAAAAGTTCTTTGGCGTACGATACGATTTATGCCGAGGGTCAACGCCGCTATGTTGAAAGTTTATCATCTTATGCAAGACAATTTTTGGGAATCATGGAAAAGCCTGAAGTGGATTTGATCGAAGGACTTTCTCCTTCAATATCCATTGATCAAAAAACCACATCCAAAAATCCTCGTTCGACTGTTGGAACCATCACCGAAATTTATGATTATTTGAGGCTTCTATATGCACGAGTAGGGCATCCTCATTGTCCTATCTGCGGAAGAGAGATATCAAGTCAATCTTTGGATCAAATCGTGGAAGCACAATTAGCTCTCATCCAAGACTTATCAAATCCGACAGCTGTCGGAAAAAAGCAGTCGAGATATCTTATACTATCTCCTGTCGTACGAGATAAGAAAGGCGAATTTACGGCTCTTTTTGATAATCTTTTGGCCAAAGGTTACAAAAAAGTAAGGATCGATGGTTATATAAAAGACATATCGGGAGATTTAGTTCTCATTAAGACTAATAAACATACAATTGATGTAGTTGTTGATAAATTAACAATCAACTCAAAGGATTTTAAAAACACAATTTACAAACAAAATTTAAAGGGGAGACTAGCTGACTCTATCGGACAAGCACTAAAACTTTCAGAAGGGTTGGTAATTCTAACTGAAATTTTAGACAAAACATTTGAAATGCCTGAATATCCCAAGAAATTCACCGACCACCTTTTTTCAGAGAGATTTTCGTGTCCTGTTGATAATATTCAAATTCCGGAAATAGAACCCAGAACTTTTTCTTTCAATTCTCCACACGGAGCTTGTCCAACCTGTGGTGGTATCGGAAAAATTCTAAAAATTGAACCGAATTTGATTTTTGCACCTGAAATTTCTATAACCGAAGGAGGAATTCTTCCATTCAAAAATATCTTTGAGCACGATACGTGGTATTCAAGATTGATACTCCGAGTCTGCGAAGAAAAAGGTATCGACCCTCATACTCAAATTATTAACTTAACTAAAGATAAAATAGACATTCTTTTGAAAGGAACGGGTTTGCATGAGTATAGAGTTGACGGAACAAATAGATTCGGAAGAGATACTTCAATTTATGAAACATTCCCAGGGATTATTTCCGAGCTTGAAAAAAAACACTCAAGCACCGATTCAGATTGGATACGATTGGAGATTGAAAAGTATATGAAGGAGAAAGTTTGCCCTGAATGCGGTGGCGCTCGACTAAAAAAGGAGGCGCTGATGGTTACAATTGAGGCTCTTTCAATTGCAGAAGTATCCTCTTATACAATAACTGAAGGATTAAATTGGTTTAAAAACTTACAAGAAATGGATTCACCTTTATCACAGAGAGAAAAATCAATCGGAACATTAATATTAAAAGAAATTGTGACTAGATTGAACTTTTTAGCATCTGTCGGAATTGAATATCTGACACTTAATAGACCATCAGCTAGTCTTTCCGGAGGTGAAGCGCAAAGAATTAGGTTGGCGTCGCAAATAGGCTCAGGTCTCTCAGGAGTACTTTATGTTTTAGACGAGCCGACAATTGGACTTCATCAAAAAGACAATCAGAAACTTATTGATACTTTAAAGAAACTAAGAGACTTGGGCAACACTATAATAGTTGTAGAGCACGATGCCGAAATGATTAAACAAGCTGACTGGGTTGTCGATTTCGGGCCGGGAGCCGGAAAGCTTGGCGGTGAATTGGTTTCTACAGGAACGCCTATTTCTGTTGCCAAAAATAGCAATTCTTTAACAGGGCAATATCTTAGTGGTCAGAAAATTGTAGAAGTATCTATGCCAGATAATCAGAATACTCAGAAAACTCAGACGACCAGAGAATCAGATGTTCCGACAATCAGACATTCAGACTCCCTGAATCTCCGACAATCAGAGTTATCCGAGTTTTCTGGTTCTCTGAAATTAATCGGCTGTCAGCAATTTAACCTTAAAAACATCGATGTTAACTTTCCTCTTGGCAAACTGGTTGCAATAACAGGTGTTTCAGGAAGTGGGAAATCAACGCTTTTAGTAGAAACGCTATACCCCGCATTAATGCAGCAGTTGAGCAGATTTAAAAATAGGGAGCAAGGAACATTTAGAAGACTAGAAGGTAAAGAAAACGTCGATAAAGTAATTCTAATTGATCAATCACCAATCGGGCGTACACCGAGAAGTAATCCCGCGACCTATACAAAACTCTTTGATCCCATACGAGATGTTTTTGCTAGTACCCGTGAAGCTCGCGCAGCCGGGTTTAAAAAGGGAAGATTTTCATTTAACGTAAGAGACGGACGCTGCGAGGCGTGTGAAGGACAAGGGCAAAATAAAATTGAAATGCAGTTCATGAGTGATATTTGGATAACTTGTGAAGTTTGCCAAGGTAGGCGCTATAACGCTCAAACACTAGAAGTAACTTATCGTGGTAAAAATATATCTGAAGTACTAAATCTGACGGTAAGCGAGGCAAAAGAATTTTTCCATTCACATCCACCAATAATAAGTAAGCTTGATACACTTGATTCAGTGGGTTTGGGATATATTGAGCTCGGACAACCCGCAACAACCCTTTCAGGAGGCGAGGCTCAAAGAGTAAAACTATCATTAGAACTTTCAAAAAGGCCGTCAGGTAAAACTGTTTACATCTTAGACGAGCCTACAACGGGTTTGCACTTTGCAGATGTAGAGAAATTACTTTCCGTTCTAAAAATTCTGGTTTTAAAAGGTAATAGTGTTTTTATTATCGAGCATAATCTTGATGTAATTAGAAACTCTGATTGGATAATTGACCTCGGTCCTGAGGGTGGAGAAAGTGGGGGATACATAGTAGCTCAAGGAATTGTTTCTGATGTAAAAAAGCTAAAAAGCTCATACACAGGACAGTTTTTGAGAAAGCTTAATTAATATGCGTGGCATCATTATATTGATTTTACTAATTCTCTTTTCTCTTATTTTTACTAAAACAAATTTATTTATTTTTCCAAATAAAGCTCTAGCTCAAGAGGATTTTCTTGTTGATGCCGATATACTTTACGAGGTATCTGAAAGCGGGAATACGAAGACTAAGCTTGATATCAAAATAATAAATGCGGGGAGCGATGTCTACGCTGAAAGCTATACGCTTAAACTTTATAATATTAATCCTGAAAACTCATCTGTCTTATATAAAGGCCGCGATATTCCCTTCAAAGAAACAAGAGTCAATAACGATTACGAATATAATATAACCTTTGATGATATTGTTGTTGGAGAGGGTAGCAGCAGATCATTCTCGGTTTCTTTTAGCGATACAAGCTTTGCAAAAAAAACCGGCGAAGTCTGGGAAATTACAGTACCCAGAATATCTGATTTAAATGACTTCAGAAATTACGCTGTGACCTTAAGAGTCCCTTCTTCGTTTGGCTTGGCTTCGTACGTTACCCCGACCTATGAAAAGGTAAGCCAAGAAGAAGACTTTACAGACTATTTCTTTTCAAAAGATATCGGAGGGGAGTCGGGCATATCCGCTGGTTTTGGACAATTTCAAGTCTTCACATTTTCAATCAACTATCATCTCGAAAATCCTTTAAACAGAGAGACACAAGCAAAAATTGCTTTGCCTCCCGACACTTACTTTCAGCGGGTCTACTACACTAAAATTGAACCCAAACCAGACAATGTATTGGTAGATACCGACGGGAATTGGATTGCTTCCTTTACATTAAAAGCAAGAGAAAAAATCGATGTAAATGCCTTTGGCAGTGTTCAGATATTTGCCGAACCGATTGAGCTGCCAAGACCCACAAGTGATAGCTTAAAGCAAAATTTGCAACCGTCCGAATTCTGGCAATCCGATGATCCTGAAATAATTACAATTGCAACTGAACTTAAAACGCCCAAAAGAATTTACGAGTATGTCAGTACTACTCTTAATTACGATTACCAAAGGGTCAAACCAAATATCCAAAGATACGGTGCTAAAGGAGCGTTAATAAATAAGCAATCTGCAATCTGTATGGAATACACAGACTTATTTATAGCACTATCCCGCGCAGCGGGTATTCCCGCCAGAGAAATAAACGGTTATGCCTACACCGAAAATCCCCAAATTCAGCCGCTATCCCTGGTTGCCGATGTTCTTCACGCTTGGCCTGAATATTGGGATGAAACAAGAAGCGCATGGATTCCTGTTGATCCTACTTGGGGCGCAACTACAGGCGGAGCCGACTACTTTTCCAACCTCGACCTTAGACATTTTACATTTGTAATACACGGGGTTGACCCGCAGTTGCCTTATCCACCCGGTTCGTACAAATTAGGTCCAGACCCTCAAAAAGATGTTTTTGTTTCTTTTGGCCAACTACCACAAGATAAGAATCCTGATTTAGAAATCAGCTCAGTTAGGAAAAAATCCCTACCCCTTACAAAAACAAAGCTACTCGTAACATTTAAAAACAAAGGAGTAACAGCTCTTTATGAACTTAAACCAAAAGTACTTTTTGACAATAAATTAAATAGTGAAGGCGCAGTTGTCGCTCTTCCTCCTGAAGGTTATTATGAAATGATTGTTTATGTCCCATTTTCGCTTTTCGGTGCAACTACACCGGAAAAAGTCACAATCGAAACTCCCTATCAGAAGGTTACTATGCCTACTTTTAAAAATCAGCTAATCATTGTTAATTTGTTAACTCTGACTTTTTTTCTGATTTCGGTACTTCTAGTAGTTTTACATAAGTCTGGCAAACTAGACGCGCTCTACAAAAACCTTAAGGTTTTACATGCTAAAAAAAGTACAACTCGAAAAGACTCCGTTTAGTAAAGGTGAAATAAAAAAGCTTCCAGAATCACCAGGCGTTTATATTTTTTATGACGGGGCTCATTTGCCTATCTATGTTGGTAAAGCTAAGAATTTGAAAGCTAGAGTAAGGTCCTATTTAACCATTGGTTTATCGGGCAAAACTGCTCAACTGATATCAGAAACCAAATCCTTATCCAAAATCTCAGTTAGTTCAGAACTTGAGGCATTGCTACTCGAAGCCAAATTAGTTAAGAAATATCAAACAAAGTATAACTCAGCCTTAAGGGACGATAAGCACCCTATTTATATCAAAATTACAAACGAAAAATATCCGCGGGTTTTAACCGCGAGAAAGAGCGATGGACATTTTTTGGGACCATTTCCCGTAACTGCTAATGTAAATTCCGTTTTGAAACTTTTGCGTCGTATATTTCCTTTTTCTCAGCACAAACTAGGTAAGAGGGGATGTTTGTATAGTCAAATAGGACTCTGTAACCCTTGTCCCAACGAAATTGAGAAGTTAAATAATCCAAAAGAAAAACTGAAGTTATTGCAAGAATATAGGAGTAATATAAAATACATTAAAGCCATCCTTTCGGGAAGATTTACATTCGTCAGAAATTCTTTGCTAAGGTTAATGAATGAATACTCCAAGGCGGAAAATTTTGAGATGGCGAAACTTACCCATAATCAAATAACGCAGCTAGACTATATCACTCAGCCAGTAATTCCAGTCGGCAATTATTTAAAAAATCCAAATCTAATTGAGGATGTTAGAGAGAATGAGGCGCGGGAGCTTGAGCAATATATTTCAAAATACATTAAGCTTCCAAAACCCTTAATAAGAATTGAGTGTTATGATGTTTCCCACCTTGCGGGTACTAATCCGACTGCGTCAATGGTTACTTTTATAAAAGGCGTTGCTGAAAAAACACTTTATCGTCATTTTAAGATTAGACAAGAAAAAGGAAAAAGCGACACAGATTCTATGAATGAGGTGGCACAGCGTAGATCAAAATACCTTTCGGCCTGGGGTGCTCCTGATTTGATTATTGTCGACGGAGGTAAAGCGCAGACAGGTATATTCAGATCGGTTTTTTCCAAGTTTAAAATCCCTGTAATAGGATTAGCCAAAAGAGAGGAAAAGCTCGTAATTCCGATTGAAAGGCTTGAACTTTCAACGCACAGCTTCATTGAAAGAATTGTGCCTTATGGACCTGCAAAAAATTTAGTACAAAGAATTAGAGACGAAGCCCATCGTTTCGCCAGGCGTTATCACCATAAGCTTTTACAAAGAGAATTGATTCCTCATTGAACTTACCGATATACTTAAACTGGTATGAAAAGATTATTGAGAGCTTATGCAATTTCGCTTCTTTCCCTATATTTAGTGAAAGAGATTACACAAGGGATGATTTTCGGTAAAGGGGTAGAAACGTTCCTACTTACCGCTCTAGGTCTTACTGCAGTTCATCTTTTAGCCAAACCTGTTATAAATATATTGATACTTCCTTTAAACCTGGTTACATTTGGTCTTTTTAGGTGGCTAAGCTCGGCAATCGCACTGTATTTGGTTACTCTTATTGTAAAAGATTTTAGAATTGAAAGATTTTTCTTTTCAGGATTTTCTTCAAAGTGGTTTGATATCCCGGAGTTAAATTTGCAAAGGATTGCCGCCTTAATTGCTTTTTCATTCCTGCTTTCACTTATTACTTCATTCATCTACTGGCTAAAAAAGTAGTATAATGCGTAAACATGAATAATATTACTTTAGCGCTCCAAGCTCTATCGGGAATGCTTCTTGTTATTGTCATTTTAGTTCAAACAAGAGGAAAGGGATTTGCGCGCGGATGGGGAAGCTCGGCTTCATTTACCAGGCGAGGTTTAGAAAGGGTTGTTTTTAAATCGACCTTTGTTTTAGCTTTTATCTTCATCGCCGTATCGATTGTCCGAGTCGCATTATAGATATGCTTCGACTGCGCTATTTCATAAGATTAATTTTTGCATTCCTTGCCAAATTTAAAGGAGTTCTTCTTATCGGTTTTTTATTAGGGGTCTTAATTTTTAGCCTATTTAGTCTATTTTCTGATATCTTCATAGGTAAAAAAACTGAAAAAATAGGTATAACCGGAAGATTTCATACTGAAAACATTCCCCTGCCTATCCTAAACCTAATTGGAGAAGGTCTGACAGCTGTTACTTCCGATGGAACAATTATACCTAAGTTAGCCTCATCCTGGGAATCTCCCGACAAGGGAAAAACATGGATTTTTACTCTTTCGGATAATCGATTTTGGCAAGACGGAGAACAAGTTACAAGTGAAAATATAATATACGAATTTTCAGATGTTGAGATAGAAAAGCCAGACGCAAAAACAGTAGCTTTCAAACTTAAAGATCCTTATTCTACCTTTCCTTCAGTTGTTTCGAGACCCACGTTTAAGACAGGTCTTCTTGGGACGGGAAACTGGAAAGTCGAAAAAATTTCAATATCTGGAAGCTTTATAGAGAGTTTAACCATAACTGATAAAAATAAAAACAAAAGAATTTATAGATTCTACCCTACAGAAGAAACTACTAAACTCGCATACACTCTTGGGGAAGTCGATGAAGTCCAAGAAATGTTTACGTCGATGCCTTTTGAGTCCTGGAAAACTTTAACTTTAAGTGAAGATACTCAAAAAAATAAAATAGTCACTATATTTTTCAATAACCAGGATAAGCTGCTTTCTGAAAAATCCTTAAGGCAAGCATTGGTTTATGCGATAGATAAAAGTGCACTTCCGGGTGAGCGCGCAATAAGCCCAATACCTTCTGACTCCTGGGGTTTTAACCCTCTTGTAAAAACTTATGATTATAGCCATGACCGGGCGGTTGAATTAATTGACGAGCTGGATAGTAATCTAAAAGAAAACCTCAATATAACATTGATAAGTAGTCCAATTCTTCTTGATGTTGCAGAACAAGTTGCGAAGTACTGGACAGAAGTTGGAGTTCCTACAAAAGTACTCGTTTCTTCAATTGTGCCGATAGAATTTCAAGCATACCTTACAATGATCGACGTTCCTCGCGATCCTGACCAATACTCTTTTTGGCATTCGACCCAGGCTGCTGGAAATATCTCAAATTATTCAAATCAAAGAATAGATAAACTTCTAGAGGACGGAAGAGTAGAGCTCAACACTGAGGAAAGGAAAAGAATTTACTTGGACTTTCAAAGATTTTTGCTAGAAGATTCCCCCGCAGCCTTCCTCTATTATCCCAAAACTTACACAATAACAAGGAAGTAGTTATTTTTACTTTATCCAGTCAACATTCGATTTTATTTTACCCTCTATATCAACAGTCGCAGCAATAAATGAACCGCCATCTGTTAAACGAATTTCACCAGTTTCAATATTCAAAAATGCGCTAAAACTTTTATCAATTGTCGTTCTCTTTAATACTTTATCGACTCCACTTTTTTGTTCTTCTGGAAGTGTACTAATTACCCCTGGGCCAACAGCAACCATATTTGGACTGCCTTCCTGTCTATGAATAATTGATCCACTAAGCGGGAATCGATATCGATCTGCCTCTAATAATCTCCCTGCCATAACGCGTTATTATAAGTCATCATTTCAGTTTATACAATATTTGGGTGGTTTACCGAACGAAGTTCGAACTTTTTTCATAAATTCAGAAAGCAAAGTGAAAGTTATCTTAAAAATACTTTACAAGTATAAGAACAGTTAAACAAAGATAAATATAAGAGAAGTAACTGTTTGTGGTAGTGGAGATGATTGCGTATCTAGTCTATCTTCAACATCATTTTGCAATTTTTGTCCTAATTCTTGAATCACTCTAAAGTTACCAATTTGTCTTTTAGCTTCATCTGCATCTTCAATAAACCCATCTTCCGCAAAGATAAGTTGGCCTTGATAATGAGATATCGCCATCGGGTTGGCTACAAAATCTGCTCCTTCATTAATCAAGTCTTCGCCCTTTCTCAAAATTCCAGACGCTATTAAAAATCTATTCCACTCGTACTGCTTCTGTTTTAGAGAGGTGTTGCTAGCTCTATTCAATATTTCTTCGGACCTCCTAATAAAAAGGTCGCAAAAAACTTCGGATTTTACAAGAGAAAGTTGTGCAGCATCCATTTCGAGAGCCTTAGCTACTAGCTCTAAAGGCTTTTCTCTATTTGAAACATTTATAACCCACAAATTTGAGCCTACGGTAGGTTTTTGTTCTTTTTTTGGTGTACTTTCTATTCTGTCTTTCATTTTATTTGAAAATGCAGGCGAATTTGCCGTAAATAGAATACTAAAGGCTTTTTTATTCTCTTTCTCTTCTATTTCCTTGCACAAATTCTACGAAGCCTGGTAATTCACCAAGTTCTTTTTCTCTCCTTAACGAAAATTCAGTTGTTCCTATTAAATCAGCGAATTTTCTTAAATTTCCATTCACCCATTCTAAATAAAGGTCAGGCTCGGTATATTCTTCTCTCCCGTTAATGTCATAACTTGGTAAATCGGGGTGATATGGATTTTCTTTGTTAAAATTAGGATCTTTCCAAACGCCCGACCACAAAGAACTAATAGATGCAACTACTAGGTGTGGAATTCTTTCATTTAGGACTCGCGCTACAGTTTTGCCATCATCGGGGTCAGGCATATGACAATCTAGAACGGCTACTTGTATTCCTCTTTCAGCATTCTCTTCAACAAGAATAAGTGCTCTTTTTCCACTATCGGCTTCAACGAGTACTTGATGACCTGCTTCCACCAGAGCCCTCTTTACCTTTTCTCTGAAGTCATTATCGTCTTCGGCCAAGAATATTCTTTTGGGTGTGAAAGGCATAATCGGTATTATAGGTTAAGAGAAGAATATTTGCAATCTTCGTTTGATCTATGAAATAAGCAAAATTTTAGTTGAGCGAATGAAGGGGATCGAACCCGCAGCCTTCCTCTACTACCCAAAAACATACACAATCACCAGGAAATGACTGGAATATCTGCTAAAGTTTGGTCAGTATTTTTATTAGTATTTAAAATCGGTTGCTCAGCCCGTCTAACCAACTCTTTGACAATAATTCTGATTAATTTCTTTCCCTCGATTACGTTTTTCTTGATTGATAAATTCCAATCAAGACCTGGTCCGGTATTTCCTTCGAGAAAATAAACATTGCCGTAATTACTTATAATAAAGTCCAGGGTAAATAGTGACCTCTTCTTTTTTAAGATCTTAACAATCTTTTCGGATAAGCTAAACACGTCCGATGGCACTTGGTTTTTTGATATATATATAAGTTTCCCACCTCGGTGTTCATTACAACGGAATTCGCCGTCCTCGGCTATTCTTATATAGGTTTGGATTACCTTTCCCCCGAGATATATTAATCGAATGTCAGCCGCAACTGGTGAATTTTGAAAGCTATAACCTTTATCAAACTTGATAAATGGCTGAATAATAAATGATGTTTTTCTATGCTTGTTTACCTTTTCCACGATCTCCCTATACTGATTGGCATTGAATTTATAGACATATACTCCTTCGGCTCCAAATCTATCTTTCATTACTATTTCGTCAGAAAAATCATTTTGATGTCGATGTCTTGCGAAAAGATGTTTAAGTGATTTGCATGCATTTTCAATACTTTCTCTGGTTTTATCTTCAATGATAACTGTAGGAATCGCATATTTGTGGAGCTTTTGGTAGGTTTTATATTTGTCAAAAAAAAGATTAAAAAGGTATGGATGGTTAAAAGGTTTAACTTCATGGGAAGAAAAAAGTAAATTACGTTTAGCTTCGATTCTTTGGTTAAACGGCGAAAACTTATCAAATATTAGTTTTGAGTAGCCGGGATTGCTAACTTTAATCCATCTGTCATTTTCAAAAAGCCAATAACTTCGGCATCGACCCGCTCCTGTAATATCAGATGTAGTGGCAAAAGCAACTTTTAAATTATTATTTTGGCAAGTTTTAAGAAAGTAACCATAAAAAATATTGTAAGAATCGTTTTTTGATCCTTTAGCAAACGGTGTCAAAATATGCTCCGACTGCGAACTGGCGCTTTTGGCTCGTCGGTCAGAGTATAAAATCAGTACATCAAAAATGGTGGTTTTTGTCATAATCGTAATAATGAAACACATAATGAAGCCTCTCCGAGTACGGAGACTCGGAGTTTCCTCTTTTTTGAGAGGAATCCCACCAAAGGTGGGATGGCTGCGTTGCTTAGCTCATTCTTCCCCGATGTTCATCGGGGTATTCTGAGATGCACAATAAAATCTTTCGGGGGAACAGGAAGTCTATTGTGATATCACTACCCTATATTATACTCTTAAACCTTGTCACGCACCATTTTCTTGGAAAACTTGCTGTGGGAATTTTTAAGAAGTAACTATTTGGATAGTTTTTACTTGTCACTAAATATATCAGGTTTAGTGAACAGTGATGTGTTAATCATTCTTACCACTGCTGTCTCGTCCACCTCCGGATTATCAGCAATAAACATGGTCAGATCATAGATTATATCTATTAATTGAGATCTTGGAACTTTTGACATCGAGTCACTTAAAATTTTGCTTGCATCTTCTAAAAATTCCTCCGGAATATCCTCTCCAACATCAGCTAATAAATCATGAACTTTGTGTGTTCTAATTAAATTCAGGATTGCGTGAGCTGGAGTTACTTTGCCGCTGTCTTGTGGAGCACCTTTGAATTCAGATCTATTCTCTAACATCTTTTTGTTAATTAGTATGTGGTTCTAGCCAAGCTATTATGGGTAAATTATATTCTAATTGGTTAATAACTTCAATTTTTGATAAAATATAGAAGTTTTATGGTGGGTGTAGCTCAATGGTAGAGCACTAGGTTGTGGACCTAGGGGTTGCGGGTTCGATCCCCGTCACTCACCCAAATATTGTTAAAATAAAAATGAACTACTTGTTTTCTTCACTTAAAAACTATGTCAAACGTTGAAACAAAAAGGGAGTTGTCACCAGAACAACGCGAAGAACTACTCAGAGCATTGAAAGCCCGTTTTGAGAAAAATATGAACCGCCATAAAGGTCTTGAATGGGCTAAAGTACAAGCAAAGCTGGACGCAAAGGCTGAAAAACTGTGGTCGCTCAATGAAATGGAAAGAACTGGCGGTGAACCGGATGTTGTTGGTCGTGATTCTAAGACGGGCGAATACATTTTTTATGATTGTTCAGCGGAAAGCCCTTATGGCCGCAGAAATGTTTGTTATGACCCCGCAGCGCTGGAGTCAAGAAAAGAACATAAACCGAAAAATAACGCTATTGATATGGCAGCTGCCATGGGTATTGAAATTTTAACGGAAGAACAATATCGAGAGCTGCAGAAACTTGGAAACTTCGATGCGAAAACATCGAGCTGGCTGAAAACACCGATCAGTATTAGAAAACTCGGTGGTGCCATCTTTGCTGATTTCCGCTACGGCAATGTCTTCGTGTATCACAACGGTGCAGAATCTTACTATGGCGCTAGGGCGTTCCGTGGCTCGCTAAGGGTCTAAGTGGCGAAGCGGATGAAGTTCTAAAAAAAGCTATGGCCTTCTGCGGTAATGTACTATAATAAGCGAAGCTTGTTACATGCTTTACATATAATAAGTCCTAACATCGTTCGGTAGCCTACCCCAAACTACTTTTGAAGATTATTAATCTTCGTTTATAATAAGTCCTTATGAAGCTACTATCTCTTAATGTTGCGCTGTTTGAATCTAATAACTCGAAATTGTCAAAGTTCCTGAGTGAGAAAAAAGTCGATATTGCCTGTTTTCAAGAGGTAACTCGTAGTCTGGATAAAGGTGTATTAAAAAAATATATCTCCAAAGATGCAATTGATAAGGCTTTGGATGAACTAAAATTTGACTTCTTTGGCCCAAATGATGTTTTTGGTCCAATAGAGCTGACCGAATTCCATGGGAAGAAGAATTTCCATTTCGATCCGGGGGGAATGATGGAGTTGGGAAATTATACAAAATGTAAATATCCAATAACAAAAGGTCAAAATATATTTCCAGAAGGTCATTTTACCTACGAGACAGATCACTCCAATTGGGACGACGAACAAAATAAAGCTTTGCTGGTAACAGATTTAGATACGGGCAAACATAATTTAAGAGTTATAAATTATCATGGAATTTGGACAAAAGATAAGCAAGGAAACGAAAAAAGCTTATCTGCTTGCAAGAAAATATATCAATTGGCTATGGCGACTAAAGGAGAGATTATAATCTGTGGGGATTTTAACCTTTTTCCTGATACACCATCTATGAAAGTCTTTCAAAGTGACTTTATAAGCCTAGTTGACCGCTACAACATTAGAGCGACAAGACCTTCCTCTAATGAGTTAAGCGGGCTAGAAAGGAATGTTGTGGACTATGTTTTGTTGAGCAGGAATATAGAAGTACAGAGCTTCAAAGTTTTAGAAACTGATGTTTCAGACCACCTGCCTCTATTTTTAGATTTTGAGTTTTCAAAATAAAATTATATATAAGATTCATTGAGTTTTTTGAACAATGCTAGATGTTGTTCGATAAAAAAGTCTTCAGCCACCCGGGTAAATTAGTATCAAACTTCATAGTGATGTTGACAAATTAGCTAATATTTCTCACAATGTTAGTGATGGTTGCAAAAGCTAAAAAGGTAGTCGTCGAGGAAGAAGGTGTTGATACTTCTGATGTCACCGAAGAAGAAAATAAAGAAGAAGTAATTGAAGTAAAAACTTCAAAAAAGAAAACACCAACAAAAGAAAAACCAATCGGAGCAGAAACTGTTGGAATCTCTTCATTTGCCCAACTAGACGCAGATAAACCCAGTGACCCGCTCAACAGCTTAAGCGAGGCGAGCGAATCAGAAGATAAAAAAGATTCAGAGGAATTGGATGAAGAGGCGAGCGAAGAAGAGGAAAAAGTTGAAACGAAAGAAGTAGTCGAGGAAACGGAAGAAAAGCCGGGTGATTCATCTGTTTCAACTGAAGAAGCCAAAAAATGGCTCAAGGGAGTTTCACCAGAAATTGAAACCGAAGGCGCGGGGGAGAAAGGTTCAAAACTAAAAATAATAGTTATTATTTTGGCAGTTGCTGTCATTTTAGGAATTATCGCCGGAGGTTTTTATTATTACCGCTCACGAGTATCAAAAAGGGTAGAGGCTCCTACTCCGACTCCTACTCCTGTGAGCTCTACCCCCACACCAACTCCCTCTGAAATAATGGAGGAACTCGATCTGTCAGAGTACTCAGTCAGCCTCTTAAACGGTTCAGGCGTTCCCGGAGAGGCAGGTAATGCGGAGGAGCTCTTGTCAGAACTTGAATTTGCAGACATTAAAACGGGTAACGCCGAATCATACGATTACGAGCAAACAGAAGTGAGTCTTAAAAAGAATTTACCCCAAGGTGTTTATAGTAAAATAGAGGCGGCATTAAGTGAAACATATAGTATATCCCTTTCAGAGACTACTCTGGATGAAGATTCAACCTTCGATATAATTATTATTGTTGGACAAAGAAAGTAATTCCTTCAACTAAATTCTCTTGGTAAAATAACACTATCATAGTAAAATATGTGTATGGGATATTTTTTACAAAATTCCTTACGGAATTTTGAGAAGAGAAACAGCAAAGAGTTAAGCAAAATGCGTAAGCGTTTTACGAAAAACGAAGCTTGTTTCGACTAGCCGAGGTGGCGGAATTGGTAGACGCGAAGGCCTTAAGAGCCTTTGGAGTGTATACTCTGTGGAGGTTCGAGTCCTCTCCTCGGCACTCATTGCATTCGTTCTGAGGTGAGTACTCGAGGAACGCAAATAAAAGTATTGCATGCTTTGCGTGGCGAGTCCTCTCCTCGGCACTCATTACATTCTAGTTTTCGGGGATTGGCTCAGCTGGTAGAGCGCTCGCTTTGGGAGCGAGAGGTCGGCAGTTCGAATCTGCCATCCCCGACTTAATATGACCGTAGAATTTTTAACAAGAATATCAAAAAGATTATTTCCTGAAGGTGAAATAATTTTAGAAAGAGTACCACAAGAATTAAGAAGCAGGATTTGGCATGCGAAACCTGATGAAATTGGATCAGTAATATTAGAAACGAATTTAAACTTAGTAAAGGTTGGTTTAGAACCTCTTTCAGAAAACGAAATAGAAGACGCGTTAGATGGCTATCATGTAATGAATTCTAAGCGGGATTAGTTGAGCGGTTCAACATTTGCTTTCCAAGCAAAAAAGACGGGTTCGACTCCCGTATCCCGCTCCACGAAGTGGTAAGGGACAAGCTTTGCTTATCCCGCTCCTATTTATTTTTAACAATTGCTTCAATGAAAGAAACGAATATTGGGTGGGGGGTGAGAGGTCGGCTCAAATACTCTGGGTGGAATTGTGTTCCGACAAAGAAGGGGTGATCTTTTAATTCGATTGCTTCGACAAGTTTTCCATCAGGGGAAGTCCCGGAAATTACAAAACCGCTATCTTCAAACTTATTTCTGTATTTGTTATTGAATTCGTATCGATGCCTATGGCGCTCGTAAATTAACAATTGCCTCCGGCTCTTGCGAGCCTCTGGCTCGGAGAGACTTTTGACCTTTGACATGGTACTCGATTGATACCATGGATTTGATTTTTCTTTTCCATATTTTTTATAAGCATTTTCTAAAATTGTACCTTTTTTTACAACACAAGGCCAAGCACCTAACCTGATTGTTCCTCCATATAGCCCTTTTTCCAAATAACCTTTCTGCTGAGGCATCATATGAATTACTGGGTAGGCAGTATTAGGATTTACCTCGGTTGTATTTGCATTTTTCATATTGAGAATATTTCTTGCAAACTCAATGGTCGCCATTTGCATACCGAAACAAAGTCCTAAATATGGAATATTATTTTCCCTAGCAAACTTTACAGCTCTTATTTTACCCTCGGTTCCGCGTGCTCCCCAACCTTGAGGAACGATGATTGCATCTAAGTTTTTAAAAGTACTTTCAAACTGATTTTCGTCCATATTTTCGACCTTTTCAGAATCTAACCAAACAATTTTTGGTGAGACACCGAATACTAATCCGGCTGCTTTTAAAGCTTCGACTACACAAACATAGCTATCTTCAAGCGTGTAATCGCCGGTCTTTTGATATTTACCAACCATCCCAATAGTCACAATTTTCTTTGCATTCTTTTGTTTTTTAACTAGGGCTCTCCAATCATTAAGATCTTTTCTTTTTCCTTTTAATCCCAGTTTTCCGAGAATCTTTGTAGTCAAAGACTGTTTATCCAATATTAATGGAACTTCATAAATAGAAAGTACGTCGGGATTTGAAATAATTTCATCTACTGATAAACCAGAGGCCAGAGCTATTTTTTCCTTGCGTTTTCTATCAACATACTTTTCTGCACGAGCAATGATGATATCGGGTTGAAGCCCTAAAGAATTAAGTAGTGAAACTGACTGCTGTAGAGGCTTTGATTTAAGCTCGCCAATTGATGAAGGTACAGGTAGATAGCCAACGTGCACTAGACAAACATCTTTTGGATTTTTAAGCTTTAATCGTCTTACCGCTTCGAAAAATAAAAGACCTTCATATTCTCCAACCGTTCCTCCCAATTCAATTAATAAAACTTCAGCATTATGTACTTTGCCAGCTTCATACCATCTTTTAATAATTTCTGGCGGGATGTGATGGTAGGGTTGAACGCAAGCGCCGCCATATTCCAAAGACCTTTCCTTGGCCAGTACAATTCCATAAACTTGGCCGTTGGTGATGTAGTTAGCTTGGGTTAGGGTTTCACCCAGAAAACGCTCATAATGTCCTAAATCCTGATCGGTTTCTAGCCCGTCGTGAGTCACAAATACTTCACCGTGCTCCATTGGATTCATTGTCCCCGCATCGATATTTAAATACATATCGCACTTGATAGCTGTAACTTTTATTCCGCGGGATTTTAGAAGGAGTCCGATTGAAGCAGTCGTTACCCCTTTGCCAAGACCGGAAAGTACACCACCGGAAATCACAACAAATTTCATTTTTAAGGGGAAAAATTAGCGGCCCACCGGGTCATAGACCCTACGGGTCGGAGACCCTTCTCACAATACCACATCGGTCAAGAAGTATGTCAATAGGGACGTTTGGTGCGCCTGGGAGGAATCGAACCTCCACCTAGCGGTCCGAAGCCGCCAACTCTGTCCGTTAAGCTACAGGCGCGCAATGTTATTTTACCCCATTTTCGCTATAATTTCAGCTACAGTGGATTTACAAGCTCAAATACAACAAATTGAGAAAGAGATTCGAGAGACTCCTTATCATAAAGGAACAGAACACCATATAGGACGATTGCGAGCTAGGCTTTCTAAACTGAAAGATAAACAATTTGAAAGTTCAGCAAAAGGCGGAGGCCGCCGGCTCGGAGAAGCCTCTGGCTCGGAGAGCGGGTATTCTGTTAAAAAGCAAGGTGATGCAACTGTTGTTTTGGTAGGTCCCCCATCGGTAGGGAAGTCTACCTTATTGAATAAATTTACTAACGCAAAAAGTAAAATCGCTCCTTATGATTTTACAACTGTATCGGTAATTCCCGGAATGATGGTATATAAAAATGCAAGGATACAAATTCTAGACGTTCCCGGTCTAATTGAGGGAGCAGAGAAAGGAAAAGGCCGCGGACGTGAAGTTTTGTCCGTAGCTAGAGGTGCAGATTTACTAATATTATTGTGCGACGTAGAAAATAAGAGCATGTTTGCAAAAATTGCAAATTCCCTTGAAAAAACCGGTATAAGAATTAATAAAATTCCACCTGAGGTAGCAGTAGAAAAAAAGTTGAAGGGTGGAATCATCATTCATTCAAATATAAAGCAGGATTTATCTAAGGAAACAATTAAGGAAGTCGCGGCTGAGCTCGGGTTGAAAAATGCAGAGATAAACATAAAAGAAAAATTAACTATAGATAAATTGATTGATTCTTTCTCTAAAAGCAGAGTATATGTACCAGCAATAACAGTATTAAATAAAATTGACTTAATTGATGATGAAGGGTTGCATAATTTAAATCACGCAATCAGCGCAGAAAAAGGTGTTGGTCTAGAAGAGCTTAAAAAGATAATTTGGGAAAAACTTGAATTTGTAAATGTTTTTTTAGTTAGACCGAGCGATGTTCCGGATTTTAATCACCCTATTGTTATGAAGAAAGGTCAAACACTCACGAGCGTTGCTGAAAAAATCGGTAGCGATTTTGCCCAAGATAAAAAGAAAGCTAAGATTTGGGGAACAGGTGCTAAATTTGCCGGTCAAGAAGTGTCGCTATCGACAAAGGTTGCCGAAGGGATGCAGGTAAGGTTTATCTAATTTGTGAGCCGCGGAGGTCTCGAACCTCCAACCTACTCCTTAAGAGGGAGTTGCTCTGCCAATTGAGCTAGCGGCCCTTGGTGCCCCAGGAGGGAATCGAACCCCCAACCTTCTCGTTAGAACCGAGCCGCTCTGTCCGTTGAGCTACTGGGGCTCCTCAGAACTAGCACCGCTCACCGAGTTTGACTTTCATCAACCCAAACTCTTAACGCTTGAGCCGTTCTTCGTCTCAAAATTTCTTCGAAATTTTGTTATTCCAAAATTGCTGTGCAATTTTGAGAGGAAGAGCTGACTGAAAAGTAAAGTTTCTAGTTTACTAGAAACGAAACGGTAAAGTCGAGCTCTGACGAGAGCGGGTGATGGGAATTGAACCCACGATCTCTTCCTTGGCAAGGAAGCGTTGTACCACTCAACTACACCCGCTTGGTGTCGAGGGCGTGAGTCGAACACGCATCTGACGCTCTTCAGGCGCCCGCCGTGACCACCTTGGCTACCTCGACTCAATCATTACACACTATTCGCTATCATTTATCTTTTCAAGTCTGGCTGATTTACGCCCTAATAGACTAAGAGCGTGTCCCTTTCCAACCTGGACACTATTAGTACCATGCCATGGACCTTCACGATTATGTCTGTAAAAATGAGTAGCTATTAAGCTCCCTTTTTGTACATCTCTTCCAATCTTTATCTTATCGTTTTTACCAACTTCGACTGTTGTAGTTCCTTCGCTTATCTCCACATCGTATTCACCAGTAATATGGCTACCAGCATATCCGTGTGAACTTTCTTCGCTGGTTATAACACGTAATCTTTCTCCCACATTTAATTCACCTTCTTTCTATTTTAGTGGTCGCTGCAGGGATCGAACCTGCGACCTTTCGGATGTAAACCGAACGCTCTACCAGCTGAGCTAAGCGACCTCTAATTTTAAGGATTGTTGGCTAATCTGTCTATTTCAATTCTTTTTCTAATTTCAGAATCATCTAAACCCATCTCTTCTAAGCGATTTCTAATTTGGGCAATAATCTTAGCACCAGGTCCACCAGAGAATTCTGAAGTCGCTTCTTGTATTCTAAGATGAGTTATTAACTCATCAGCATTAGCATCTACAAGACTTTCCCATAAACTATCAATTAATGGGTATACTTCATTATCATCTCTTACTGGTTTATTTTTAATTTCCATAGTGCGCGGGAGAGGACTCGAACCTCCAAGCCTTACGGCACAGCCTCCTCAAGACTGCGCGTCTACCAATTTCGCCACCCGCGCCCGGTGCCCTCGAGAGGATTTGAACCTCTATGAGCTAATGCTCACAGCGTTCTGAACGCTGCGCGTCTACCAGTTCCGCCACGAGGGCATAACTGAAGCTCTAATTATACCAAAAAATAACAGCTTTAAGAAGCATGTTGTAAAATATACAGTGATGTTAAAAATACCTTTTCTATTAGTTGCTACTGCTTTAATATTCTTGATACCTAAAAATCTGTACGCTGTCGAAAACCCCATGTCTTCTCCCAATAACCGATTCGGGATTCATATTTTAGACGAGAACGATCTTACTGATGCGGCTAATCTTGTAAATTCATCTGGCGGAGATTGGGGTTATGTAACTTTGGTTATCAGGAAAGATGAAAGGGATACTAAGCGTTGGCAAGAAATCTTCAATAAAATGAGACGGCTCCATCTTATCCCAATTATAAGAATTGCAACTCGTCAGCAAGGGGGCGGCTGGGAAAAACCGAATCCGGATGAAATTGACGGCTGGGTATCTTTCTTTAATTCATTAAATTGGGTAATCAAAAATAGATATATAGTCATTGGAAATGAACCAAACCACGCAAGTGAATGGGGAGGAGAAATTAATCCCGAAGAGTATAGTGACTACTTATTTGCCTTTTCGCAAAAACTAAAAAATGCCTCTTCTGACTATTTTATACTCCCGGGAGGATTAGATGCTTCAGCTCCCAATTCTAAACAAACCTTGGGAGAAGAGGAATTTTTAAAAAGGATGATTATTAAAAACCCTGATATTTTTTTATATTTAGACGGCTGGACTTCTCATTCGTACCCTAATCCTGAATTTTCAGGGTCTCAAGATGAAACAGGACGAGGATCTGTCAGGACATTTGAATGGGAGATTAATTTTCTTAAAAGTTTAGGGGTATCAAAAGATTTACCAGTATTTATTACAGAAACAGGCTGGGCACACAATATGGAGGGAACTAACGATAACTTTCAAGACACTGAGTCAATCGCTCAAAAATTAAAAACTGCCTATCAAACAGCTTGGAATAATGATGATATTGTGGTTGTTACTCCTTTTATTCTAAATTATCAAGACGTTCCTTTTAATAAGTTCTCCTGGAAAAAAACCGATAAATCTTTTTACAGCTTTTATTACGAGATAAAAGATTTAGCAAAACCAAAAGGCGAACCAATCCAAATTGTCTCCGTTGATGTTTTAACTTTGCTAATCCCGCCAATAATCCCAACCGACGAAGGCAGGAAAGGCCTGGCATTTATCAAGAATAACGGACAAAGTATATGGGAGGCAAATGAGCGTATACTTTCAGAGTATCACGGTTTCGAAATAGAATTGAAACCTTATTCAATACTCAGAAAGATTGAACCTGGCGAAAAAACCATCGCTATCGTTGCTATAAAGTAATCTTCCTTGACTTTATTTGTTTATTTGTGTCATCCTTTCAAAAGGTCAATGAAAAAAATTATCTTTGTTTTTATATTTTTTTTGGTAACACCAATTGCAATATTTACAAGTTTTATTTCTCTATCTACTTTACGAAATTCTGTTGAGACACCCGAAAACCCAAAGGAAGCTGCACAAACAAACACCTTTTTTCAAACTCCGGGAGCACAGGTTTACGCTTCTTTACCCAATTCTTTTCCCTCTATTGGAGGCGAGGTTGAAGCAGCTGATTCAAGGGTGGGTTTATTGAAAATATTTCTTAAAAAGAATAATTCGGATCTTTTGCCCTATGCAAGTCACATTGTCGAAACCTCAGAAAAGTACGGTCTTGACTGGCGTCTAACAACAGCCATTGCCCAAAAAGAGTCGGGGTTGTGTCGTGCAATACCTGAAGGAAGTAATAATTGTTGGGGTTGGGGTATCCATAGCACGAGCTCCTTGGGATTTGATTCTTTAGCCGAAGGGATTGAAACAGTGTCTTATGGGTTAAAAAACTATTATCTCGATGCGGGATATGAAACGGTTCCCGAAATTATGACTAAATACGCTCACGCTTCCTCAACTACCTGGGCAGAAGGCGTGCTAAATTACATGGATCAAATAGCAAACCCCGAGTAATCATTTACTTCATCTAGTTAAATTTCCATGAAAACTATATAATTAGGCTTGTTGAAAGCTTGATTATGGGTGCAGCATACGATACTTACGACTACCCATCATACTGGGAGGGAAGAGAATACGAACACGCTTCAGAGGTTATATCCCTTAAATACTTTTTAGCGAAAATTAAAAAAATAGATAGCATTGTTGACATTGGCGCTGGTTTTGCCCGATTAACTCCGTCCTATATATTTCGTGCCAAAAAAATAGTTCTCGCCGATCCCTCTTCTAAATTGTTGTCTCTTGCCAAAAAAAGATTCCCCGAAAAAAAGGTTGATGTTGTCAAATCAGTCCTTGAGAATCTGCCTAAGAAGCTAGGAGGCAAAACCTTTGATTTAGTTATCATGATACGCGTCCTTCATCACATAAATAATTTAGATAAGGCATTCTCTACTGTTTCTAAAATTTTAAAAAATAACGGATACTTTATTTTAGAATTTGCGAATAAACAACACGGTAAGGCTGCTGTAAGAGAAATAATTCGCGGTAATTTTACATACCTCCACGATATTTCACCAATAGAGATTTCAACTAAGACGTCTAGAAAAAAAGTATTGCCTTTTTTAAATTATCACCCCGATGTTATTAAGGAAAAACTTAAAGAACACAATTTTGATGTCTTGGAAGTGCGATCAGTTTCAAATATTAGAAGTCCGTTTATAAAAAGAACCATACCAACTGAAATAATACTGCCCTTAGAAAAATTACTACAAAAACCGCTTGCTAAAATAAATTTTGGGCCTTCTATATTCTTACTTGCACAGAAAAGGGGATAGTCCTCACACTTCATTAATCACCCTAATTTATAAAATATAGTCTATAATATCGGCTAGTATATAATACTTGACAAACGTATAAGCAGAGCTTGTGAGATTGTCCTTGACAATCTCATAGTATTATGCTATAGTTCTATTACGTTCTGAGGCGATTTCCGATTTATCGGAATTGAGCGTCAGAATTTTTCATGAGAGGCACCGCAAGGTGCCTCTCTTCTTTTTTAGATATGAAAAGGGTAAAAATCACAATCCTTATTACACTTGCGACGATCTTATCTATGGCTAAACCCGTTTTGGCAGATAACCTTGTGGCTCAAGAATCTGCACAAATAAAAAAAGTCACAGAGGGGGAAGAATTCGATTATAGAGTTGTTATTTTGAGAAAGTATCTGGAAAGCCATAATTCCCCTTTAACTGATTCTGCAGAGCATTTTGTAACTTACGCTGATAAATACCAACTTGATTGGAGAATGGTTGCTGCAATTTCTGGCGTGGAATCAACCTTCGGAAAAAGGATTCCCGAAAATTCATATAACGCTTATGGCTGGGCAAATGGTAATTATTATTTTGAGTCTTGGGAAGATTCGATTGCGATTGTATCTAAAACACTTAGGGAGAAGTATTACGATAGGGGCGCTACAACTTTAAATCAAATTGCAAGGCGCTATGCACCACCCAGCTCATCTTGGGCATGGAAGGTTAATTACTTTATGGAGAAAATCGACCCCGTTCCTCTTCCATTCACCATCTAAGAAGCTGGTGATATAATTACATAGAAATTAATTAATGTATTTATCCAAAATTCCAAAGGAATTTTGAAAGGAGGAACGAACGAGCGAAAACTAATCGCAAAATGCGATCGACAATTAGCGAGTTCCGTTCTGACGCGCCAGGGTGGCGAAATTGGCATACGCGCATGGTTTAGAACCATGTGGGGATTAAACCTCGTGCAGGTTCGACTCCTGTCCCTGGCACTGAGTCGGATATCGAAGCGGTTGGGGTGCGCGACGCTTGGCGAGCGCACACTGAAAAGACCGAATCCCAGCCCAAATTGGGTGTGAAGGAGAGTTGACGGTTAGTCAAAATGAAGTTCGAGCCGGCACTTTTTGCGAAGTCCTTTAATTCTTCGCAATTATTTTTGTCAGACACGATTTTTCGAGCCTGAAATGCAGTTAACATGAAGCTTTCAAAAGGTTCGAGCCAAGAAGAACCTTTTTCCTTAATCATTACAATTTTGTCTTCAAGCAACAACTTTTTTTCAAATAATTCATTTTTCTTTGCCTTATACGATTCTGCCTCAATTGTCCCTTCTAAATATCCATCGAGAAGCAAATTGAGTTTTATTTCTAAACTTTTAACTTCAAGCTCTAGTTTTTTGATATTTTCCTCTGCTTTTTCTTCTTCCAAAGTTTTGTCTTTCTCCAGCCATTTCTCCCAATCATTTTGCCAATTGTTGGGAAGAGCTAGTTTTAACATTTGTTTTCTGAGTTGCTCCTCTAATTCTTGATCTTGAACGTATTTTTGACTACAAGGAATTAGTTTCTTTGTACAACGGTAATATATAAAAGTCTGGGAGTTTCCGTTCTTGTAAATTTTGGTGTGTTTTTCGGCTGTAATTGCTGCTCCACATTCACCACATCTAGCAATTCCAGAAAAGGCAAAATGATTACTTCTACTTCCTTTTCTTGGTTTTTCAATTCTGATTATTTGTTTTTGCACTCTGTTAAAAAGGTCTTTTGAAATGAAGATTTGGTGTTTTCCTTCTACAACTTCACCTGCATACTTCATAATTCCAATGTAGAAAGGATTAGTGAGGACTCCTTTTTTAAGCTGTTCAATTTTTATTAATTTATCAGTACGGCCCTTAATACCAAACTTTGCTAGGAATCTCGTTACCTCAACAAAAGAAACATCTCCCTTAGCAAACATTTCAAAAGCTTTTTTAATCACCTTTGACTCAACAGGATCAATGTCAATCTCTCTAGTTTTAGGATTGTTTGAATACCCATACGGAGCTTTAGTTGGCCAGATACCTCGTTTTAGTTTGTAATGAAGTCCACGTTTAGTATTTTCTGAAAGATTATCTACATAATACTTACTTTGACCAAAAGCAATATTGAGCATGAATTTTCCCTGGGGAGTACTCTCAAACCAGAATGTTGGGAACTTCAAATCTTTTAATTTTCCAGTATCAAGTAAGTAGATAATCTTTCCTCCATCAATACTATTTCTTGCGAGTCTATCAGGATGCCATGAAACTATCCCTTGAGCTTCTCCTGCTTCAATCTTTTTCAAAACCTCCGCGAATTGTTCTCTTCCTGGAGCTTTTGCTGTCTTGGCTTCTATTACAAACTCAACAATCTCCAGTTTATCTCTCACTGCAAACTCTTTTAAAGAAGAAATTTGCTGATCGATGGACAATACTTGTTTATCCTTTTCATCTGTCGATTTTCTACAGTATGCAATGTATTTCATATTTTAATTGCTGTTTCCAAAAGTTACGCTTTGAAAAATTTTTGCGTTTTCTTTAATTTGCTTCGTCAACTCTCCTTCACACCCAATTTGGGCTGGGATTCGGTCTTTTCAGTGTGCGCTCGCCAAGCGTCGCGCACCCCAACCGCTTCGATATCCGACTCAGTGCTGTTATACGACAAAATCCGAACTCAGTTCCGAAACGCTTAACCGTTTCGCTCCGGCTTGGCCTGTGGCCTCGCCTCCGCAAAGTGCCGGCGAGAATTGTCCCTATTCTTAAAACGCAAAAATTTTTTCGCTGTATTTTCACTTTATGCCGTGTGGCACCTTTTTCAACTGCATCTTATTATTTCAGATGACTCGTAAGTGAGCTATAATTGTAATATGGTTGAAACTAAAAGTCTTAGAGAATTAGCAGATAAAAATGGTGTTTTCATTGGAGCTGCTGTTAATGTTAGCCATTTGGAAAAAGATGGTGAATATAAAGAAGTTCTTCAAGGAGAATTTAATATGGTGGCTCCTGAGAATGCCATGAAATGGTCAATGATCCGTCCTGACAAAGATACTTTTGTTTTTGATCAAGCTGATAAACTGGTTGAGTTTGCAGAAGAAAATAAAATGGCTGTAAGAGGTCATGCTTTAATGTGGGATGTAAAAGTACCTGTTTGGGTTACTGAAGGAATTACTGATGAGGAAATGTTAGGTCTTTTAGAAAATCACATAAAAACAGTAGCTGATCGCTTCAAAGGCAGGATTTATGCATGGGATGTTGTAAATGAACCAATAAATGATGGAGGAGAATTTGTTGATTCCCCACTTTTCAAGAGATTGGGTGAGAAATATATAGAACTTGCTTTCAAATGGGCTAAAGAGGCCGATCCAACAGCAAAATTATTCCTTAATGACTGGGGATCAGATTCAATAAATAAAAGGTCGAATAAATTATATGAAATTGTAAAAGATTTAATTGCAAAAGGTGTTCCGATTGATGGGGTTGGTTTTCAAATGCATTTAGCACTAGGAAGATCAAAAACCTCTCCTACGGTTCCTGAAATGGGCAGTATTAGAGAAAACTTCAAAAGATTTTCAGACTTGGGACTAGAAATTCACATCACTGAAATGGATATACAAATCCAATCAGGAGAAGGAACAGAAGAAGAAAGACTCAAAGAACAAGCAGAAGCATATAAAAATATATTGGAGACCGCTCTAGAATTTCCAAACTTCAAAGCTTTGGTTCAATGGGGAGTAAATGATAAATATTCTTGGATAACAGGACTAAACGGAAAAGAAGATTCACCTTTACTTTTTGACAAAGAAAACAAACCAAAACCTGCATATTTTGCAATTAAAGAAGTATTAGAAAAATCTAATGAATAAAGCTACTTCAGCGGGAGGAATTGTAGTCAGAAATAATCCTGACAAACAAATTTTGCTAATTAAATTTCCACAACTCCTTAGTTGGGTGGGTGGGCAAACAATCGGATTAAAGAACTAACAAAATAAAACAGAAAAATTAAAATTTTGGTATAATTCCCTTGTAGCTGTTTTAAATAAAATCGTGTCGACAAAAATAGCGGAGGCGAGGCCACAGGCCGAGCCGGAGCGAAACGGCTAAGCGTTTCGGAACTGAGTTCGGATTTTGTCGTATAACAGCACCATGTCGAACGTGGTAGTGACGTTTGATATCCCACTCGTTGCACTTTTGTTGTAAACTTATTTAGTGGACAATAAGCCCATTCACCTTCATACAAATAGACTACAAAGTGACATTAACATCTTGCTTCTTTTAATTCCCGGAATTATTTATATTCTCACTTTAGGATTGTTTCTCTGGGGTTTTCAAAAACGTCAAGAAAAACGTCAAATTGCGGGAACACACGAGACAACTATCTTAGGCGAAGAAGATAACCTTGACAATTCTTACTTAAATATCGCAAAATAAGAAGATCTTGTTTTTCGCAAGCTCAAAATAGATTATGAAGCGGTTATTGATAATAGCATCGCTACTTTTTGTAGCCTTAGTTTTTCCTCTATATGCTATTGCCCAAACTGAAGATGATTCTGATACTCCTTCAACAAGAAGAGAAGAAGCTAAAGAGCGGTTTGAAACGCGTAGAGACCTTTTGGAAGAAAGAAGGGTAGAGTTAAGAGAAAGAATTTCCGACAGGCGCGCGACAAGATCTGCTAAGCTTGAAGAATTAAGAAAGCAAAGAATAAGAAACTTCTTTGCGTTAATGGTTCGCCGTATGAATGCGGCGATAACAAGACTTGAGCGCTTAATTGAAAGAATTGAATCAAGACTTGCAAAATTTGAAGAGGAAAATCCCGAAGCTGATACGACTACAATTCATGCTGATATTGACTCTGCAAAAAGTTTACTTGATGAGGCTAAAGCTAACCTAGATGCAGCCCAAGCTTCACTTGAAGACGTGCTTGCCAGCCAGGATCCTAAAGATGCTTTTGGAATTATCAGAGAAGCAATTTCCGAAGTAAAGAATCAACTTAAAGAAGTGCACAGTATTTTAGTTCATACTATTGGCGATATTAAAGGTTTAAGAGTTGGTAATGAGTAAACATGGAACCGGCTGATAACAAAAAACACAACTTGAATTTTGTATATTTATTAGTGCTTGCATTAGGCATTGCAATTGCCTTAATTTTTTACATGCGCTCACAATCACTACCTAAGTCAAGCGAAGAAAGGGAAATAGATAAGATTACTGAGCAGTCTTCTTCTGATGAGATAAACCAAATTGAGGCGGATTTGCAAAGTACAGATTTAACAGATATCGACCGCGAAGTTGGTGCAATTGAAACTGAGCTTAATGCAGGTTATTAATCCCTCATGTATGATGCAAATCGCGTAAACAAATTTGTTTCTTACGAAATAATAATTCCGCTAGCTTCTATCACCCTCTTTATTATTTTAGTCGGCGTAATTTCACAAAACATCTTTGCCGGACGAATCTTCTCAAAGCTCACTGGAGTAAACCTTGTTTCAACAAAACCCTATATCACAATTGACGAAACCGAAGTTTTTGTAGACATCGCAGACACTCCCCGTGAATTGCAACTGGGATTATCTGGAAGAAAAAGTTTGGGCAAAAGTGAAGGCATGCTTTTCATATTCAATCCTCCTAACTCAAGACCAACATTTTGGATGGAAGGGATGATTTTTGACCTCGATATTGTCTGGATTAATGACGGAAAAATCGTACAAATGGATTTAAGTGTTCCAAAACCGAAAGCCAATACTCCCAGTAATCTGCTACCGCTTTATCAACCTTATGTGGGAGTAGATTATGTTTTGGAGGTCAATTCCGGATTCGCAAAAGATCAAGGATTCGCAGTAGGGGACACGATAGACTTTTCCAATCTTCAATCAGAATAACCACTAGTGTCGCGTAGTGTAAATTCTTCTAATTCTTTTACATTCCCGAAAGCAATCCTATCAGGAACTGCATCGTGGGCTGTAAGCATTCTTGCCGAAGTTACGACAAAATCTCCCCAACGCTCATTAATTTCATCAACAGCCTTAACTGCGCTTTCTTTTTTTTCTATATCGTCAAAAAGTTCAAGTTGAACCTGTGAAGAACTTAAAAGTTTAAAGACCGATACCGCCAAAGTCCTCACGGGTTTTTTCGCAGGAGTAAACGAAAGCATTTTGAAGGCCTCTTTGTAAATGTCTCTGGAATCAAAAAAAACTTTAGGATAAGAAACACCCTTGTGCCAATAAGACCCATCGCGGTAGGAAATCGCTAAATGAATTCCAGTTGCTTTGTAGCCTGCGCGTCTAAGTCTCGCTCCCATTTTGGTGACAAGTTTGGATAAAATGGGAGCGAGTTCTCGAGGTGTAATTAGGGGTTTAGGTAGTGCGTATGAATTTCCGTAGCTTCTTCTCCCAAAGACAACGTCGTCGAGCTCATATCCGTGAAGTCGGGTGTGCCAGTAGTAACCGACAATCGAGCTGAAGGCCGCTTTTAGTTTCCAAATCGGAGAATTATAAAAATCAAGAACTGAATATATACCCATGCTACTTAGCCTCGTTGCATTTTGCGTCTTTATTCCGCAAAGGTCTGTTAGCCCAAGATTCTTATAAATTTCCAAAAAGTTATCTTTATTTATCTCATCCAACCCATCGGGTTTGTGAAGGGAAGAGGCAAGTTTAGCCAGAAAGCGGTTTGGAGCAATCCCGACGGACACCGTCAGCCATTCTCCAACCTCTTTTTTAATCCTCGTTTTTATTTCCCTTCCTACATCCTGCATCCTACGTCCTACTAACGTCGGATATCCCTCCAAATTTAAAACAAACTCGTCTATGCTTTTAGGATTAAAATCGTTGGTGTAATCTTTTAAGATTTTTCGTAGCCCAAGATGCACATTCCTGTATTTCCAAGGATCAGCGGGTAGCACGATAAGACTTGGATAAAGTGCTTTTCCGTCTTTGACTCTCATTCCCGTTTGTATTCCGTATCGTTTTGCCTCAACAGAAGGAGCCAGAATGCAACCAGAAGGCGTCGTGTATGCGGCAACTGCAACCGGCTTACCCCTTAAGTACGGATTTGCCTGCTGTTCAATAGTCGCAAAGCAGGAGTTCAAATCAACATGCATAATGGTTGATGGTTTATGGTTAAATTTTAAATTGTTCAATTCAGAGTTATTAACCATTAGTCATTAATCATTAAGACGGCAGGCCATCACTTATCTCCTCCAACTTCCAATGCAGATTTTCTGTGTTTAGGACAAGCCTAAAAAACATTGATTTACTTGCAACCGAGAAGACGTGATATAGCGTCCTGCCCTGGCGGAATTTATGATGGAGTCCGATTTTCTTTACACCGTAAAGCCTCCCATTCCAAACCAAAGCCCGAGGATTGACAGTTTTTCTATCACTGTCAAAAGTAAAACTTACCGATACTGATTCACTTATTTTCTGAATCATGGATATTATCTTTATACTCCCGAACAAAATACGAAGTCAAGTACATCTTTATTGACAAAACTTTTACTTAAATCGATACTAAGCTAACGTGGTAGTAGTAAAAAATAAAAATCAGGATAAAAACATTCCAATTATCTTAACTGTTATTGCCTCATTTCTTATCCTGCTTCTCGCCTTTTTGTATTATGCAGATGTTGGCAGTGAGCAAATCACAATTTTTTCGCAATTAGCAGATTTTTTTAAAGCCGTAGGAAGCTTTTCAGAAAATTTATTTAAAAAATATTAATAATGTTTAATCCAAATCTAACTCCACTAGCTAAGAAAGATATGCCGCCTCCGTTAGCACTTCGTAAACTAATTGGCCCAAGTTTTATCATTTTAGGAGTTGGCTTGGGAAGCGGAGAGCTTATACTCTGGCCGTATTTAGCAAGTAATTTTGGCCTAGGAATAATCTGGGCAGCAGTATTGGGAATAACATTTCAATTTTTTTTGAATATGGAAATAGAGCGCTACACTCTCATAACAGGAGAGAGCATTTTCGTTGGGTTAACCCGAAAATATAAATTATTTTCTCCAGTTTGGTTTATTGCTTCTACTTTTATTCCCTGGATGTGGCCGGGGATTATTGCTGCATCGGCTACTGTACTCTCGAAAAGCTTGGGCATTAAATATGGGGGGTTAGTTGGAATTGTTCTCCTTATATTAATTGGCGCAATATACAGCTTGGGAACTGTCGTCTATAAAACCCAAGAAAAGGTCCAAAAAGCAATAATATTAGTCGGTGTACCTCTTATATTCGCTATAACTTTTTATTTTGCCAAAGCAAATGACTGGCAACAACTAGCATACGGGCTAATCGGGCACGGTGAAGGTTTTTGGTTATTGCCAAAAGGCATACCTCTGGCAACTTTTCTTGCTGCATTTGCATACGCAGGTGCGGGGGGTAACCTAAATCTGGCTCAATCTCTTTACGCCAAAGAAAAAGGTTATGGTATGGGAATATTTTCAGGACATATTACAAATATCTTTAAAGGCGTTAAAGAAAAAGTCACACTCGAGGGAACTACATTTGAACCAACCGCCCAAAATATTGCTCGCTTTAAAAAGTGGTGGAGAAGAATCAACATTGAGCACGCAGTGGTCTTCTGGATAACCGGTGCCCTCACGATGCTTATGTTAAGCCTTCTTGCCTATTCAACGGTTTATGGAAATCCAGGTGCAGTAACCAGTATCAATTTCGTAATACTAGAAGCGAGCGTTATTGCCCAAAAAACTATTCCTTTTCTGGGAACATTCTTTCTAATCATGGCAGGCATAATGCTTTTTGGTACTCAATTTTCTGTATACGGGTCAAATGCCAGAATAATGAGCGAGAATCTCGTTATATTAAATCCCAACAAATTCAAAATAGATAGATTACCAAAATATTTCTACTACTTTTTATGGATACAAATATTTGCAGGAATTGCCATATTTGCTTCAGGATTTACTGAGCCTTTAGCACTAGTTATAATCGGTGCCGTCCTTAATGCCATTTCAATGTTTATTTACTCAGGTTTGGTAATACTTTTGAATCTAACTAGGCTTGAGAAACCACTCAGACCCTCATGGCGCCGCATATTTTTCGTAGTTTTTGCTTTTATTTTTTACGGCGCTTTCTCGCTCTTCACTCTCATCCGCCATTTATGAACGTAGTTCTCAAGCTCCGCTTATGAACTTGTGATATGCTACATGCATGAAAAAAGGGATTAAATTTCTATTTTTAATACTTTTGATTATTTCTTCCATAATTATCGGATGGAAATTTGCAGCAAATGATAATACAACTTCTTTTGATACAATTGAGACTGCAATAAAACGACCACTTGATAAATACACTATAGAAAATCTCTCAAAGGCTGATATTAAACCGGGCAATATCGAAGTTGAAGAAACTCTTTTTTCTTTTGAATTTAATCCAAATTTAGACGGAAAAACAAAAAAAATTACCACAGGACAGATAAATTTACCCTCGGGTAATGGCCCATTCCCTGTTGTTGTCATGTTAAGAGGCTACATCGATCAAGAAACTTACTCTTCTGGTGACGGAACAAGAAGAGTGGCCGAAGTCCTTTCAGAAAACGGATTTATTACAATTTCTCCGGATTTTTTGGGATACGGTGGTTCTGACGAAGAGGCGGATAACATTTTCGAAACCCGCTTTCAGACCTATACGACTGTACTTTCATTGATTAAATCGCTCGATCAGATAGATAATTGGGATAAAGATAATATTTTTCTTTGGGGACACTCAAACGGAGGTCAAATAGCCTTAACTATTTTGGAGATAACTGAAGAATCGTACCCGACAGTTCTCTGGGCTCCTGTTTCCAAACTATTTCCTTATTCTATACTTTACTATACAGACCAATCAGAAGATAGGGGAAAATTAATAAGAAGCGAATTGTCTAAATTTGAACAAAACTATAACGCTGATTTATATTCTTTAGATTTATATTTAGACAGAATTAATTCACCGATTCAAATTCATCAAGGATTAGTGGACGATGCTGTTCCGGTATCCTGGAGTGATCAATTAGTAAAAAAACTCTTAAACTTAAACTTAGACATAGACTATTATAAATATCCTAGTACAGATCACAATATGAATCCTGTCTGGGATACCGTTGTTTCCCGAGATTTAGAATTTTTCAATAATTACTTAAAAAACAAATAATAATATTCTTGCTACAGTGCTCTAGAGCGATAGAGCAATTATTGAAAATATACACGTTTAAAATTACCAGTTTGACATCCATAAATAAAATAGTTCATTATTTAGTTGATGAAAATATTAATAAGCAAAGCTTGTAAATATTTATGACTAAAATATTTATCAAACTAGCCTTAAATACATTTACGTTATTAATTGTTGCCTATTTAGTTCCTGGTTTTAACTTTGTTGACCTCTGGACTGCAATCGTTGCTGCTGTCGTAATCGGAATTGTCAATACTTTTATTAAACCGGTACTGCAAATTATTGCTCTTCCTATTTCAATTATCACTTTTGGGATTGCAGCCTTTTTAATAAACGTATTTTTACTTTGGGGAGTTAGCTTTATCGTACCCGGCTTTGAAATTGAAAGTTTTCTCACTGCTGTAATTGCATCTATCGTACTCTCCTTAGTTTCTCTGTTTCTTCATAAACTCTCAGAAGACAGAAAATAAAAAATAGCTTCTTTTAAGCCTAAAATTAATGTATAATGTACTACTTATGACTAAAAAATTTATGAAATTAAAATCAACTACAAAAGATCCCAATGCAGCTGGTCCAAAATACAGAACTCCAGACCATTTCAAAGGAAGTGTTTTTTCTGGTGGAAAGCCTAGAATCTCACCTCCTCGAGTGAAATTCAATCCCGCTCAATTTAAAGTTCAACACAAGGGATAATACAAGTCAAATGGTTACTTCCACTATTGCTCGTTCCGATGACGGAACTATTCAAATAACATTCAATCTGCCTTGGGATGCGATAGATAAAACAAGAAACGAGTTAATATTTGAACTCGGAAAAGATTTGGATATTCCAGGATTTAGAAAAGGCAAAGCCCCGCTTGATAAAGTCAAAGAACAAATTCCAAAAGATTCATTGCTTGAAAAAACTTTATCTAAAATCTTGCCTAAAATATTTTCCGAAGAAATAACCAAGAATAAAATAAGACCAGCGATGTACCCCAAGTTTGAAGTAATAAAGGCAGATGAGAATACTGATTGGCAGGTAAGAGCAACGACAGCAGAAATTCCCCAGATCAAACTTGGAGATTACAAAAAGATAATTTCGCAAGCTGGAAATTCTAAAAAGATATGGACCCCTCGGTCTAAAGAACCTTCTCGGGAGGAAAAAGAGCAGGTAGTAATTAAATTACTTTTAGAAAATATTAAACTCGATATTCCTAAAATATTAATTGGAGAAGAGGTTAATTCTCGTTTGTCAAGGCTACTTGAAAGAATTGAAAAGTTGGGACTCACTTTAGAGGGATATCTTTCCTCAATTAATAAAAATGGACAGACTTTAAGAAGCGAGTATGAAACTCAGGCTAAACAAAGCTTAACTCTGGAGCTGATATTGGCAAAAATCGCCGAGGAGGAAAAAATTCAAGTAGAAAACTCTCAAATTGAGGCTGCATTAAAGGTAGCTGCAACTGATCCGAATATCAAATCCGAGCCTGCAACTGTTGAACAAAAACAAATAATTGAGTCTATTTTAAAAAGAAGAAAAGCACTTGAAAAATTAGCCGAACTACTGTAAACTAACCGCGATATAGGAAAAAAGACTCATGAACGATAATAAAAACAAAAAGCAGAGAGGGTTACTTAACCAAGCCAACCCGCTTGAATCTTTGAAAGATATCGGAAGCGGTATAGCAAAATCCTTAAAAGAGGATTTACTCTCCCAGACTCCGAAAGACTTCATTGATCAAATATTAGGGCCGCGTCCTCGAAACTTCTCGGGTGAAATTATTGCCGGCGAATCTTTAGAAGTAAGCGAAGTACTTTCAGGTGAGCATGAAGAGAAGCTAAAACTAAGACACCAGCTTCATTTAGAGCGTACATTAAGGATAGAAGAGAAAGAAAGCATAGATAGAAAAACTAATGAGCTCAGAATCCGATTAAGCTCAATTCAGGAAGAGGTTTTAGAACTCGCTCAAGGCACCCAAGATTTAGCAGAAGAAACTCAAATTGCAGCCATGCAGGCACCTATTGAACCTGGAATTTATCATATACTTTTCTTCGAGAAACTATTGGAGTTTGTTAAATCATTCAGGAAAAAAATTGAGGAAGCCTCAGTTTGGCTTCACGCCACTAATAAGCGCGCGGCTAAAAAGAATGCCTGGGGTGCAAACTACAAAAAACACGGAGCCAAATATCTTCTATCCGGTGAGCACTACATATCCCGCTCAGCAGGCTAATTTAGTATTTTTACTCTTGGCCCCAGTCTATTCTTACCTCTCGCCTGATCGTATTATTCATACACGGCTCGAGGATCGAATTTACGGGGTCTGCGGCTCGATTAAATCGACCCTTGACAAATTTAGCCGTATTTTCGTAGAATATTCCAAAGTATGAAAATATATTCTCTCACCTTTATTTGGATGGCCCTCTTTATTGAGGCCTAATCCTCGTAGTGAGAGAAACTAATTTCTAATTTCAAAAAACAAATTTATAAATTACAACCTCTCACACGAGAGGTTTTTTAGTTTCTAAAAAAATACAATGTCAAAAGAATCAGAACATCAAGTAGGTTACGCATTAGACGAAAGTGTGAGCGGTCTTTCTTCAGTAGTTAATAATGAGAGACTTTTGCAAGAAAAAAAGGAATTAGTAAGTAGACGAATAACGCTAGGGGATCAATCCCCGTGGGCTGGTGGGCTTCTTCGTCTAAAAGTTGCATCTCAAACATATGGGAATGTAGATTATTTTCTACAAGACGCTGATGCCCCGTGGATTCAGAGCAATATATCAAGGGACGTTTCTCTGAAAAGAGGTTGGCCGAACTACTGGAGTTTTGCATGCCGACAACCATTTTCTTTAGAAACACCAACTACTAGAGTCGACAACATGAGGCAAAGTCTCGGGAGTCCTAAAGGTTTAACATACTTAATAGGCCCTAAAACAACTCAAACTATCGCTTCAGAATCAAACAATATAAAGGTTAATCAATTAGTCAAAGAAATGCTTCTAGAAGAAATCCGATGGTCAACCAAAATTAGCGAATGGTTGGGTAATACAGATGGTGCTAAAAAAGGTCGACTACTCGAAGAAGCAGTACTTACACTTAATGGCAATTTAACTGAAAATCTTACACAACTATCGAAGTGGTCGGGATTGATCTCTAGTCCAACTAGTTTTATTGACTCTTTCAGCAAACAACCACCTCAATTAGTTGACATAGTTCCCAAGAGTTATTACTGGGTAATAAATAATGATGGAAAACGGAGTGAGTTAAGCGAAGGAAACAGGCTGTCTCACAATGGGGTAGTCGTCCCTAAGGGTAGGGCACTCCCCTTGGAAGTGGCCGCGAGAGGTGAAGTACTAGGTTTCACTGGCCTTTCATATCTTGACGGAGTAATAGGGCTTAGAAACAAATATGTTCCAGACCTTACTTTGAGGCTCGCACAGATTGAATTTAACTGGGAATTAGATCCTGATCCGATAGAAGCCATGTGGGAAGTTTTCAATGAGAAAAAAAGACTAAGGGGGCAAGAGGTAGAAAAACCAATTTCTGATCTAGAACGAATCCGAAACTATTGGAGAGGAAGACCAACTATTATTTCACACACAATCCTTGGAGGAGAGCTCAATCCTCGAATTACATATAGAGAGGTCTAGTCATTTATATGCCAAAAACGAAAAAAGGAAAAAATATTAAATTAGATATACTTGCATTTGGTCCACATCCTGATGATGTGGAGTTTGGGTGTGGGGGATTACTTATCAAAGCAAAAAATCAAGGACTAACTTCTGGCATTATTGATATGTCTTTAGCCGAACTCTCAACTAACGGTACTGTCGCTCAAAGGATTAAAGAAGCAGAGGAAGCAAGGAAGGTTCTGGGTGCTAAATACAGAGAAAATCTTAAGTTACCAAATAATTTCTTTTCAAATACAAAGGAAGCCCAAGATAAAGTAATTAGAGTAATTAGGAAATATCGGCCAGAAATAGTACTTATACCATACTATTTCGATCGCCACCCCGACCACGAAAACGCGGCTAAAATCATTAGAGACTCTCTTTTCACCTCCGGACTAATCCAGTACAAAACTGGCCAAAATCCACATAGGCCAAACCGTGTTTTATTCTATATGCTTTGGTACGAATTCGCTCCTTCGCTTATTCTTGATATTTCTGATGAATGGGATGCAAAAATGAATGCACTGCTTGCCTACAGATCACAGTTTAAGCGAGGTAAAGGAAAAAGAGAAACTATCGATAACGACCTAAATACAATGAAATTTATCGATGCGCGGGGGAGAAATTATGGCTTTATGATTAACAGAACCTATGGAGAGCCTTATTTGAGCATCAAGCCTTTAGGCGTAGAAAGTCCTTTAAATTTCCTGCCAAATTTCTTCTAAATACCTACTAATGGATAAAGATAAGAAAATATTATTAGTTGCTTCCCCTTGGCTTGGGGGAAGCGGAAGTGTTGCTTACAGAATTGCAGAAGAGCTTACATTTAGAGACTATGATACTCATTTCCTAAGCTATGATATTCCATTTAAAAACTCAAATAAAAGCAGCACTATTAAATTTCACAAAGTGCAAAGTTACAGATATCCTCTTTTCCCTTTTCCAATCTACGAACTTGCACTTGCCGAAAAAATAGTTAGGGTAGTCTTGAAAAATGAAATTAAAATAATACATGCTCATTATGGCATTCTTTTTGGACATGCGGCAGCAATTGCAAGGTCTATCCTTCAATCATTGAACTATAAGGTTAAATTAATAATAACTTTCCATGGAAGTGATGTTTTGGGTTTTGATTTAGAGAAACCCGGAAAGATTGTTCCAAAACATCTTAATACCTGGATTATTGATTCAGCTGATGAAATTACAGTGGCTTCTAATAACTTAAGTAGTCATATTCAAAATATATACGGCGTTAAAAGACAATTTTATGTTGTACCTAACTTTATCGATACTAGCCGCTTTAGCAGAGTAAGTAGGAGAATCACAAAACCGAAGCTTATTCATATTTCTAATTTCAGAAAAGTTAAACAACCAATTATTGTAATTAAAATTTTTAAAGAAGTGTTAAAAAAACATCCTGAAGCCGAATTACAAATGTTAGGAGATGGTCCTGAGCGACCGTTGACCGAAAAGTTTGTTAAAAACAATAATATCCCAAACGTAAAATTCAGGGGAATAATTAACAGCGAAAAAGATATCGCTGGTTATTTACAAAAGGCACACCTTCTTCTACTACCTTCATTATATGAGAATTTTCCTTTAGCTGCATTGGAAGCGCAAGCTTGTGGCGTCCCTGTAATTTCATCAAATGTCGGTGGTATACCAGAAGTAATAATTGACAAAAAAACTGGGTATCTCTCCGAACCTCGAAATATAAAAAGGTTCGTCAAAAACGCTGAATCTTTATTGAAAAATGAGTATAAATGGAAAAAGTTTAGCCGAGATTCGCAAATTAATGCACGACGATATGATTCAGACAAAGTGATAAAACAGTATCTTAATATTTATAATAGAAGTAAAATGAGGTACACAATATTTTCATCACTAGGTCTTACTAATTAATCGCGCAAGAGATCGCGCATCTCGTCAAGCCCAAGTGGAGCAAGAAGTTAGGATTTGGCTTTAGAAGCTACCACATAGTAGCTGGCGGGGCCTTTACCCATTCTTCTAATTACATTAGCTTCAACTAACCTTTTTAGTTTTGCTTGTGCAGTCCTTTTTGGAACTTTTAAAATATCAACCGCCTCATCACTCGTCAATTGACCAACGGATGTCAGAAAGTCAATTATTTTTAGCTCGTCCCGATCCAAAACCTTTTTTCCAGTTTCCTGAGGGGAAATTGCAGATAGCATGATAACTTGATCTTTTAGCTTTTCGGCCTCAATTCTAAATCCTTCTATAAAATATTCAAGCCAGGCAGTCAAATCAACGTTTTCCCTTTTTTTGTAAGTATCGGCAGTTTGCAAGTGTTCGTAATACTTTTTGCGATCGCGGTTATAATAATCCTCCAAAACTAATGCGCGCTTAAAGTCCCAGCCTGATTGATATAAATGAAGCAGAGTCAATAGTCTGGCTACTCTTCCGTTTCCGTCGGTAAATGGATGGATGGTAACGAATTGATAGTGAAAAAGACCTGCGCGCATCACAGGGTGTACAGCTCGAGTTTTTTTGAGCCAATCGATAAGCTCATCAATCAAGCGGGGAACTTGACCCGCGGGAGGCGGAGTATAAGCTAACTCCTCACGCCCACCGGGCTCGACATTCACAATATAAACAGTCCCGGCCCTTATATGGCCTGTCTTTTTTGGATCTGCCAAACCTGCAATAACAATCCTGTGAATATCCAAAACATCGGCTTTATTTAAATCTTTCTGTTTCTCGCTCAGCGCGTCTACTTTCTTAAGCGCTGAAAGATAATTTTTAACTTCTTTAATTTGAGCTTCTTCAGCCTGAACACTTTTCCCTTCGGCCAGTTTCTCCACTTGATACTCATTCAAAACGTTACCTTCGATGCTTGTTGAAGTGTGTGCCATCTTTATAAAGGCAGTTTTTCTTAAAAAAGACTCTCTAGCTGGTAAAAGGGTAGACTTTTCGACCATACCCTTGATTTCAGCTATTTTGGCCAAATCACTTAAGATATTGTCGGTTATTTGGTACTTGGGGTTAAACATATGTGTATTGTACCATAAATCGCGCAATAATCGCGCAAGAAATCGTGCAATAGCTTACGTTGAAGCTGATGCACATTAAGTATATAATATTTACGTTGGACGATTAGCTCAGTTGGCTAGAGCGCTTACTTGACGTGTAAGAGGCCGCAGGTTCGAGTCCTGCATCGTCCACCGAGGGCCCGTGGTATACCGGTAACACGCTTCCATGGCATGGAAGAATAGGGGGTTCAATTCCCCCCGGGTCCACAATGCGCAAAGTAGTTGAAAAAATCCACAAAATTTCATCCAAAAGAGAACTTGTTAAAAGAGGATTTTATTCAGGAATCGGGTGGGCTTTCGGAGCAACAATAGGATTTGCAATAGTTTCCACACTCTTAGTTATCTTTCTAAGTAAAGCTGGTGGAGTACCTCTTGTAGGAAGTTGGATAGCGAGAATTGTCGAAGCTACTCTCCAGCAACTCTCTTTCCGCAGTCCTATCTTTCGTTAATTCACAGCCACCTAATTCTTCACACCCACCTGGTTATATGTCTAGACACACTTCCCAATCTATGTAACATATATTGATATATGTTACATTTACATTCTTTCATTATCTATGTTAACTTTCAAACGTCAAGTCTTTCCGACTGAGGCACGAAGCACCTTCTTAATTGACCAAACAGCAGCATCTTTCAAAATTTCTTTGAATTTTGTAAAATGTCTCCAAGAAGCAAGTTTATTAAGAACAAAACTCTTTTCCTCATCAGGAATTCTCAAGAGCTGAAGTTCAAGTCTGGCTACGGTTTGACGCGTGGTTTTGAGGATTTCAGCTATTTCTTCTTGGGATAAATTTTCTTGAAGAAGATATAAAATTCCAAGTCTTTTAAGCAGCATTAGTTTCTCAGTTCTAGTTATTAGTACATCGATTGCTGCTCGGGCCTCAGCAAATTTAAGGTCAGAAAATATTGCGATAAGTGCCTTATCCATAACTTGTAGAGTTTCCGGATCGAGCTTTTTTCTAGAAACATGTGTCATGTTACATATATTGATATATCATTCAAAACTAATGGTCAATATAGAATAAACTTCTCTAAATAATACCTTTGAACTTGAACTTACTTAACGTATAATCATCGTATGACCTCATCCGCGAAAGATCATAAATACTTGGATAGCTTAAGACACTCGTGTGCGCATCTTTTAGCAGCTGCCGTAATTGAGCTTTGGCCAAAGGCCAAAAGAACGATTGGACCTGCGATTGAAGACGGATTTTATTACGACTTCGATTTCTCGCCTGACGACTCGAAACAAGCTATAAAGATTTCAGAGGAAGATTTGCAAAAAATTGAAAAGAAAATGACAGAAATTCTTGAGACCTGGCAGGGATTCGAAGGAAGAGAGGTAAGCCTAAGCGAGGCTAAAAAACTCTATAATGATAACCCGTATAAGCTCGAATTAATTGAGGAATTTTCAAAACAAGCACAGTTACTTACTGTCTTCAAATCAGGAAATTACGAAGATCTTTGCCGAGGAGGGCATATTGAACATCCTAAAAATGAGCTTACACATTTCAAACTACTTTCTATCGCAGGAGCCTACTGGAGAGGAAATGAGAAAAATAAAATGTTAACCAGAATCTACGGAACATGCTGGCCAACAAAGGAAGAACTCAATAAATATTTAGAAAGACTTGAGTTAGCTAAACTGCGAGATCATAGAAAACTGGGTAAAGATTTAGACTTATTTACCTTTTCCGACGAGGTTGGTCCAGGACTTGCACTTTGGACTCCAAAAGGAACAATCATTCGCGAAGAGCTTGAAAACTGGGCAAAAGAAACTGAAAAAAAATGGGGTTATCAACGAGTATCAACTCCCCACATCGCAAAACACACTTTATTTGAAATTTCTGGCCATTTGCCATACTACAAAGACGATATGTATTCTCCAATGGAAATTGAAGGCGAAGCTTATTATTTGAAGGGAATGAATTGTCCGCATCATCATATGATTTTTTTGTCTCGCCCACGATCTTACAGGGATTTGCCTTTGAGGTTTGCTGAATACGGAACGGTTTACCGGTATGAGGCATCTGGTTCTTTATTCGGGCTTTTGAGAGCTCGCGCAATTACCCAAAACGACGCACATATTTACTGTACCGAAGACCAGGCTGAGAAAGAATTTCTGGATGTTTTAAAGATTCACGAGTATTACTACAAAACCCTAGGACTTACTAAAAAAGATTACTATATTGTTTTAGGACTCCCAGACGAAACAAAGCGCGATAAATATCACGGTGACAAAAAACTTTGGGACAAAGCGGAGGCGATGATGAGATCTGCAATTAAAAAGTCTCAAATAAGATTAGAAGAAGATAAGGGTGGGGCAGCTTTCTACGGACCAAAAATAGACTTTAATATTAAATCATCGACGGGGCGGACATTCGGAATCTCTACAAACCAGCTCGACCTTTTTATGCCACAACGCTTTAATCTTACCTATACAGACCGCGACGGAAAAGAAAAATATTGCGTAGTAATACATAGAGCCCCGTTGGGTTCTCATGAGCGATTTATAGGATTTTTAATCGAACATTATGGAGGAGCATTCCCGGTATGGCTAGCGCCGGTTCAAGTCAAGGTTCTACCTATTACTGAAAGAAATTTAAATTATGCAGAAAAAGTAGCTGATAAACTAAGAGAAGAAAACATAAGAATCGAACTTGACGATAGGAATGAAACACTGCAAGCAAAAATCAGAGATGCTCAGATCGAAAAAGTACCTTATATGTTTATCGTTGGCGATAAAGAGCAAAAAAGCCAAGAAGTTGCTGTAAGATTAAGAACGGAAAAAGATCTTGGACAAATGGATCTAAGTAAATTTTTACATCTGATTAAAGTTAAAATTGAAACTAAAGCGCTAAATTTGATATAATTCTTTTAGAAGTTGGCAAAGCGAAAATTATTCTGGCGAGTAAATGACAATATTCACGCACCTAATGTGCGTGTTATTGATGAAAAAGGTAATCAGTTAGGCATATTGACTCTAATTTCCGCGCTTAAAAAAGCAAAAGATTTAAACCTTGACTTAGTTGAAATTGCCCCTCTTGCTAAACCACCTGTTGTAAAAATAATCGAGTTTGGCAAATTTAAATATCAAGAAGAGAAAAAGCAAAGAAGAGAGAAAAAAGGCGCAAAAGGCGGAGATATAAAAGAAATACGATTCTCGCCCTTTATAGGCAAAGCTGACTATTCAACAAGGATAGAAAGAATCAAGGAATTTTTGGAAGACAAGAACAAAGTTAGAGTAGTAGTTAAATTTAAAGGTAGAGAAATGGGTAGCAAACAGTTCGGTTATGACCTTTTGAAAAGAGTTTTGGGAGAATTTGAGGGAAGAATTTCCATAGACATGGAACCGAAATTTCTTGGAAGACACCTAGTTATGGTCATTTCACCCTTAATGCAAGGTAAAAGGCAAGAGGTAAAAGGCAAGAGTCCAAATAAATAAAAATAATGTCTTTTACCCTTCACCTTTCACCATTTACCTATTATTATGCCTAAACAAAAAACAAGAAAATCAGTTGCAAGAAGATTTAGAGTGACAAAATCCGGAAAAGTCTTAAGACGTCAGGGTTTTAGACGCCATTTAAACGTAAAAAAATCGAAATCCAAAAAAAGAAGATTAAGTAAAATAATCGCAACGAATAAGATCTATGCAAAAAAGATTAGGAAAGCTCTAGGAAAATAAGGTATGCCAAGAACTAAAAGCAAAGCAGCCATACGCCATAGAAAAATTAGAAGTCTATCTCGCGGATTCAAATTCTCAGCCAGACGCCGTGTAAAGACGGCTAAAGAAGCGCTTTTACATGCTGGCCAATACGCATACGCAGGTAGAAAGCGTAAAAGGCGTGAGCTAAAGAGCCTTTGGATACTAAGAATAAATGCAGCTGCAAGAATTCACGGTTTAACATACAGTAAGTTGAAGAATGGTTTAAAAAAGGCGAATATAGAGCTTGATAGAAAAATACTCGCTGACATTGCAGTTTCTGACCCCGATACTTTCAAGGAAATAGTTTCTGCGATAAAATAACTTCAGTGCAAGAAGATCTCCAAAACCTTAAAAACGAAGCATTGGCTCAAATCCTAGACGCCAAAAGTTCTGATGAGCTGGAAAATTTAAGGATTTCATATCTAGGAAGAAACGGAAAATTAAATAAATTAACCAAAAATCTAAAAAACTTAAAAATTGAAGAACGAAAACAGGCAGGCATGCTCCTTAATGATGCAAAAAACACTTTAGTTAAAACAATATCTTCTCAAAAGAATAAATTAAAAGGGGGAGTTCGTGAATGGTTTGATCCAACGATTCCGGGAAAAAAACCCAAAATCGGGCATCTTCATTTAATAACCAAGGCTATTGATGAAATATCGGAAGTTTTTAAGCAAATAGGCTTTGTACGCGTACGTTATCCTGAAGTTGAATGGGAATGGTTTCCCTTTGATTCATTGAACATGCCTGAAAACCACCCAGCACGGGATGAGTGGGAAACTTTTTTAGTCGAAGGAAAGCACCATCCTAAATACGGACGAATAGTTTTAACTCCTCACACTTCAAGCGGTCAAGTTCGAGAAATGTGGAGAGTTAAAAAACCACCCATTAGGATGCTTAATATTGCAAAATGTTACAGAAGACAATCTGATGCCTCGCATAGTCCAATGTTTCACCACTTTGAAGGACTTGTAGTCGATAAAGGAATTACGATTGTGCATTTAAAAGGAACTCTTGATTATTTTGCTCGTACATTCTACGGACCGGAAAGATTAACACGAATCCGCCCATATCATTTCCAATTCACTGAGCCTTCATTCGAGGTCGATATTAATTGTGATATATGTCTAGGTCGCGGCTGTAAAGTCTGCAAAGATGGTTGGCTGGAACTTGGTGGGGCAGGCATGGTCCACCCTGTTGTACTTCAAAATGGGGGAATTGATCCAAACCGCTTTACAGGTTTTGCTTTTGGTTGGGGAGTGGAGAGGGTATTAATGATGAAATCAGGCCTTAAAATACCCGACTTGAGATTACTATATAGTTCGGATTTAAGATTTTTGAGGCAATTTTAAAAATATGAATATAAAAATTCCACATTCTTGGTTAATAGAATTTCTTGAAACAAACGCGCGTCCTGAAAAAATTGGGGAATGTTTATCGTTATGTGGCCCAACTGTAGAAAGGATAGAAAAAACAAAAGACGACGCAATCTACGACATTGAAGTAACAACAAACAGAGTGGATTTGATGAGTGTTTATGGGATTGCACGAGAGGCTTCAGTAATATTGCCTCAATTTGGATACAAAGCAAAGCTAAAACCCTATCTAAAAGGCCAGGCCTTTGAGAGTTCCAAAAAACTTGAAATAAACAAGTTTGTTTCTGACGAAATTAAAATCACCAATAACGTAAAGCTTTGTAAAAGAATATTGGCAGTAAAGTTAGAAGGCGTTAATCTTGGTCCGTCACCTTCGTGGTTATCTGAAAGATTAATAAAAGTAGGACAACGCCCGTTAAATAATGCTATTGATATTACAAACTATGTTATGTGGGAAATAGGACACCCAATACACGTTTTTGATTTTGATCGCTTATCTAACAAAAAAATTATAGTTAGAGAAGCAAAAAAAGGTGAGTCGCTAATTACGTTAGACGGAGTTAAATACACCCTTAAAGGAGGAGAAGTTGTATTTGACGATGGAAAGGGAGAAATTATTGATCTTCCGGGAATAATGGGTACCGCAAATTCCGTTGTTACTCCAAATACTAATAATGTCCTTCTTTGGATTGAATCAATTGATCCAACCAGAATAAGAAGAGCTTCAATGGGACTTGGTATCCGAACACAAGCTGCAATACTTAACGAAAAACAGGTTGACCCTGAGTTAGGGATGCCGGCAATCCTAAGAGCAGTTGAGTTATTTGAAAAGATAGCTAAAGCTAGAACTGCGAGCAAGCTGGTTGATATTTATCCATCGCCTTATATTCCCCAAAAAATAAAAACTACGAAGACCTTTATCGATGAGAGGCTTGGAATAAATATTGACAAAAATCAAATCAAGAGTATCCTCTCGAATCTTGAGTTTAGAGCAAGTTGGAGTCGGAATAATCTGGAAGTTGAAGTCCCGTCGTTTCGAGCACAAGACGTTGCAATTCCCGAAGATATTACTGAGGAAGTTGCTAGAATTTATGGCTATCACAAATTTCCAAGCATGCTTATGCAAGGTGCAATTCCCGAAAAGTTGCATGATTCCCCTTTTGACTTTGAAAATAAAATCAAAAATATTCTGAAGGGATGGGGCGGAGTTGAAGTCTACACTTTTTCAATGATTCCAAAAGAGTCTGTTGAAAAAAGAGCGTTAAAACTTACAAACCCGTTAGGAAAAGATTCTGAGTATATGAGAACTTCACTCATGCCTTCGTTAATTGAGGCTGCTAATCAAAATTCAGGTGAAAAAGAGCCATTTCACCTATTTGAAATTGCAAATGTTTATTTACCTCGTCGAAGCATAACGAAGACGGGTTTACCTCTGCTCCCGGAGGAAAAAATGATGTTAGCTGGAATTTTTAGTCAGTACAATTTCCGTGACAGCAAAGGTGTTGTCGAATTACTGCTTCGGGATAATAAAATCGACTACTCATTTGAACCCCTTGATTCAACCTTCTTTGCTCCAGGTAGACGTGTCGAAATTCGCTCAGGAAAGGTTTACCTTGGTCAGTTTGGAATTTTAGATGGGGAAGATTTTATATACTACGAGTTTGATTGCGAAACACTAAGAAGAGTAAGTGCAACGACCATACCTTATAAACTCTTGCCTAAATATCCTCCTCAAATCGAGGATATCACCTTAGTACTACCCCAAAGAACTAAAGTGGGAGACGTTATAATTAGTATTAAATCGGTAAGCCATTTAATTAATGAAGTCGAGTTAATTGATATATTTAAAGACGCTTACACTTTCAGAATTTGGTATCAAAATCCGAAAAAGACATTATCAGATGCCGAAGTGGAAGAAATTAGGAATAAAGTATTGGGAGAAGTTAAGAAAAAATTCGGAGCAACTATTAAATCTTAAGTCATGCAGTTTCATCTCGAATAATCGAAATAGCTTCACTAAATCCTTCGTCAATATCGAAAAGTGCCTCGTGCTTTATTCTAAATTTTCTAGCTATCTCAAACTTTCTGTCACTTCTTTCTGGAGGTTTGATTTTGCCTTGTAACCATAATTGTTCGACTTCTTTCCTTCTTTCGTATAACTCTCTTAAAGCTTCCTTACCTTCTGGACTGGGTTCCTGATTTATCTGTTCGCGTAGGTGAGGATAATACTGATTCCAACCAAACCTGTCTTCTGACTCAGTTTCAGACGAGGGTTCAATCGCTTTTAGCGAATTGCCATTTGAGTTAACTATCTCAACAGGCATGATTCTTAATTAAATTAAATTATATCATATACTAACTTAGGGAGTTGAGGTCGGAGTAAGAACCACCGTCGGAATTAATGTTGGCGTTGGAATTGGGGTAGGGGAATAATCCCAAGCTACATTTACACCCACAGTTATCACCCTCTCACCCTCGTTCCCGTTTGTATCTTTCGCACGGGCCTTGAGCTCATGTACTCCTGTTGACATGTTGACACTATATTCATAAGGGGGAGATGTAAATGTTTTTTCTTTAATATTATCTACATATAGGATAACTTCCGAGATACTTGCGGTGGAATCTGCGCTAACTTTTATATTAAAGGGGCTCCCGAGATTAGAGTCGTGATCATGAGGCGACACAAACTCGACATTAAGAGGACTCCCTGTTCCACAATAATCAGTCGGGGGATGATAACGAGAATCAACTTGAGCCGCAAGCCACTTATTTATCCCTTCCTGCCAGCGATTAGGATCGTCGGGTCCGGCAGTGGGGTCGTCCTCCTTAAAGAGGAAAAATTCTTTTTCTTCAGAATTACCAGATGCAATATCAGATGGCGTTGCTAGCTTCCCGTCTGATTTACAAACTTTAAGCCTTACATGGACAGAATCATCTGCCGGCTCCGTTCCAACTATGAATTTCTCCAGTCTTTCGGGAAAACCATCGTGCGCTTTATACCCTGATACAGCATCGACAGGAGCTGTCACAATGCCACCAGGTGTTTCAAAACCAATATTAGGTTTATCTTTTAGGGCTTCCAACAAAATCCTCCTCCAAATTGGCGAGGCACCGGTTATGCCTGAAGCAACTGATTGCATCTCTGAATTATCATTATTACCAACCCAAACTCCGACTAGAGCTTGACTATTTCCACCTACTGTCCAATTATCTCTTCTGTCGTTTGTAGTTCCTGTTTTTACAGCTATCGTTTTCCCGGCAATATTTAATTGTGAATTAAGACCGAAGATCGCTTCCCTGGCTGAATTGTCAGAAAGAATATCGGCAATCAAATATGCCGCTTCTGGTGTTAAAACGCGTTTTCCTTTTTTAGGTTTAACCTCTTCCAAAGTTTTGCCGTCGTTATCTTCCACTTTTAATAATGCAATAGGTTCAACTTTAAACCCTCCGTTCATAAAAGCCGAATAAGCGCCAGTAAGCTCGAGAAGTCTTACTTCTCCTCCTCCTAAAGTAAGGGATAATCCGACTCTTGATAGGGTCTCTTTTGTCGGTGCAAGCGTTGTAATTCCTAAATCGTAAGCAGTTTCAAGCGTATCCTCTATCCCAACCTGTGCCAGCATCTTCACAGCCGCGATGTTGATAGAATTTCCCAAGGCATATCTAACCTGTAAAGGACCTCTGTATTTGCCATCGTAATTGACAGGATTATATGGAGGTTGATTTACTCCTCCTGGAAATTCTGTTGGAACATCCATAAGTAAAGTCGAGGCAGTGTAACCCTTCTTAAATGCTGTAACATATGTAATTGGCTTAATAGCTGAACCAGGTTGACGCTTTGATAACGTGACATTCACTTGGCCATCATAATCTGGATCATCGAACCTTTTTGAACCGACCATTGCCAAAATCTCCCCTGTTTCCGGGTTTATCACAACTACCCCCCCATTGGTTATATGCAAAGACTCTACTTTAGCAATTTCTTCAGCAACTCCCTCTTGGGCTTCTTCTTGAAGAGCCAGATCAAGTGTCGTGGTTACTGTCAAACCGCCTTGTTCTACAATTCTCTCTCCATACCTCTCTTCCAAAATATTTTGGACATACTGGACAAAATGCGGAGCTTTAAAACTTGCCCCTCTTTCTTGAAACTCCACTGACTCAAGCTCGGATGTTGCAGATTCCTCTTCATTTTCACTAATGTATCCATCTTCTTTCATTCTTCGCAGCACTGATTTTGTGCGCTCAATGTAGGCTTTAGGTTCTGACGAGTATGGCGAATAATAAGAAGGTCTTTGTGGCAAGCCGGCTAAGATTGCAGATTCGACCAAGTTTAAATCCTCAACCTTTTTGCCATAGTATGTTTCAGCCGCAGCTTCCACGCCCCAGGCAGTTCCTCCATACGGAGCTTCATTCAAATACATTTGGAGTATTTCATCTTTTGTATATTTTCTTTCAATTTGTATTGCCAGTATAAATTCCTTTACTTTTCTAAATACCGACCTCTCCGGAGTGAGAAGTACGTTTTTTACCAACTGTTGCGTAAGAGTAGAACCTCCTTGAGCCCTCCCTTGAGTAAAAAAGCGGGAGAATCCTCTAAGCATTCCCAGGGGGTCAAAACCCTGGTGTTCATAAAAATTCTTATCTTCGATTGCTATGGTAGCTTGTTTCAGATTTTCTGGTACTTTATCAAGAGTTATGGGCGTTCTTTTTTGTTCAGCAAAAATATCGTACAAAACCTCTCCATTTCTATCCAATATCTTGGTCGAAAATCCCTCCCTTCGAATAATCTTGTCGGGAGTAGGCAAATTAAATGCAAATAAGGGGAAAATAAAAATTGAAATCAAAAATATTGCGACAACCGCAATAAAAGATAGTTTTGCAAAAAAAACTATACGCCTGCTTTTAATCAAATTGTTAGAAGTTGGACGAAAATATTTTCTTCTTCTTAGTCTTAATAATCGCTTCCATCTGGCCATATTAATGTCTGATACATTTTAACAAATGCGGCTGTAATATACACAATTTTGACCAATATGCCAGGAAAGTTTAAAATCTAATAACTATGAATGCGGTTGATGAACTGCTAACAAGAGGTGTTACTAATATACTCCCGACCAAAAAAGGGTTAGCTGACTTAATCAGCCAAAGAAAAATTAAGCTCTATCAAGGATTTGACCCAACAGGAAAACTTCATCTGGGCCATGCAATCGGTTTAAGAAAGCTTATGCAATTTGCAAATCTGGGTCATGAGGTAATATTTCTATTTGGTACCGGAACAGTTTTAGTTGGAGACCCAACTCAGCGAGCCACCAAACGAAAACAATTTTCAGAATCTGAAATAGAAAAACACATTCTAGACTGGAAAAAGCAAACTGCACCAATCGTCGATTTTAACAAAGTTAAAATATTGAAAAATGGGGATTGGTTAAACAATCTAACAATTAAAGACTTTATTAATATATCCTCAAACATATCTGCAATACAACTTTTTAAAAGGGAGATGTTTCAGAGTCGATTAGCAAAAGGAGAAACCGTATGGTACCACGAAACTATGTACCCATTGCTTCAGGGTTATGATTCCGTTGTAATGGACGTTGACTTGGAAATCGGGGGCACTGATCAGGAATTTAATATGCTTATAGGCCGAGAGCTTCAAAAGAAACTCAACAAGAAAGAAAAATATGTAATGACACTTAAAATGATTGTCGGTACGGATGGTAAGCAAATGAGTAAGTCTTCGGGAAATTGTATTTGGCTAGACGATAAAGCCTACGATATGTTCGGAAAGCTGATGAGTATACCGGATGAACAGATTGGGCCATATTTAGAAACGTTGACCGAATTGCCTTTAGAAATTATGACTAAAGAAGGACCTCTGACCGTAAAAAAGAAATTAGCTTATGACATCGTTTCCCAAATACATGGAGAGAAAAATGCAAAAGAAGCAAAAAGCAAATTCGAAAAAACATTTCAACAAAAAAAGCCAATTTATGAAACAAAAATACAATTTGAGAAAAACTTAGCCCAAACAATTACCCCTTATACATCTTTAGCAAGTATCTCCGACGCTAAACGCTATATTTCGCAGGGCGCAGTCGATGTAAACGGTAAAACGATAACAGATCCGACTTACCAACCTAAAGTAGGAGATAAGATAAAAATTGGAACAACCACTTTTGGTACAGTAAAAAACTAAAAATGTTTAGTAAAAAGGGAGAGAAAATATTTAAAGTACTGATTGTGATTGCGGGTATCGGACTTTTGCTGACAACTTTTCTTCCACTTTTTTATCAGCTTTTCAGGTAATATGAATCTTGATTCACCTGTCGGAAGTCTTCCTTTTGTTGGCCCTGTTTACGTAAGAAAGCTTAAAAAATTAAATATCTTTACGATTGAGGATCTTCTTAATCACGTACCAACAAGATACATCGACTACACACAAGTTTCGAAAATATCCCAAATTCAGCCGGGCGAAACTGTAACTATAAAAGGCATAGTTGACTCTATAAAAAATATTTATACAAAAACAAGCAAAATAATTCAGCTAGCTCAATTATCTGACTCAACAGGATATATTGATGTTGTTTGGTTTAACCAGCCATATTTACTCAGAAATATTAAAAAGGATATGAAAATATCTGTATCGGGGAAAGTTGATTGGTTTGGAAATAAAAAATCCTTAATATCGCCTGACTACGAATTAATCCGCGAAGGAGTTGATACTATCCATACTGGCAGGTTAGTACCTATTTACCACGAAACTAACGGTATTTCATCAAAATGGCTGCGTTCAAGGATTTCATATCTTTTGCTTATCATTAAACCAGAACTTAATGAGTTTTTACCTCCATCGATAATGAGGAAGGGTGGGTTTGAAGATTTAAAAGATGCATATAAAAACATTCACTTCCCCAACGATATTATTGAATCCCAAAAAGCACATGTAAGATTGTCATTCAACGAACTTTTATTTTTGCATTTGGCAAATGAGTATAAAAAAATCGATTGGCAGCAAAATGAAACTGTTTATCAATTGAAAGTTGACAAAAAGGAAGTTTTGCAATTTGAAGAACGCCTACCATTTAGTCTTACCCAATCCCAAATACGAGCAAGAGAAGAAATTCTTACCGATTTGGCCTCAGCAACTCCTATGAATAGGTTACTTGAAGGGGACGTCGGAAGCGGTAAAACTGTCGTCGCAGCAGAAGCTGCCTTCGTGGCATTCGCCAACGGTCACCAAGTTATCTTTATGGCTCCTACTCAAATTTTAGCTCAACAGCATTATGATACTTTAAAAGAAACGTTTAACTCATTTAACGTAAGGGTAACCTTAGTAACCTCGCAAGGGATTAAGGGTGGTCCCGGCAAAACTGACGTATACGTTGGCACTCACGCGCTTATTCACAAAAAAGTCGACTTCGAGAATGTTGCGCTCGTTGTGATTGACGAACAACAAAGATTTGGCGTGGAACAAAGAGCACATCTGATAACCAAATCGGGTAAAAAGAATAAACAAAGTTTGTTTCTGCGAAATAAAGCGCCTCATGTATTAACCATGACTGCAACACCAATCCCAAGAACCGTAGCCCTCACTGCCTATGGAGATCTCGATCTGTCAACTTTAGATGAACTTCCCAAAGGCAGGCAAAGAATTACCACTTGGATTATACCGCCTCATAAAAGAAAGGGAGCTTACGGCTGGTTAGAAAAACAATTAAAACAATTCAAAACTCAGGCGTTCATCATTTGCCCGCTTATTGAAGAAAGCGAAATTGAAACCATGAAGCAGATCAAAGCCGCAACAGCTGAGTTTCAAAAATTAAATGTAGTTTTTTCTAACTACTCGCTTGGGCTCTTACATGGGAGGCTAAAGGCGAAAGAAAAAGAGGTTGTAATGTCTGCCTTTAAAAATGGAGGGGTTGACATACTCGTATCCACTCCTGTAGTTGAAGTGGGAATAGACGTACCTAATGCCACAATCATGATGATTGAGGCGGCTGAGCGCTTTGGGCTATCTCAACTCCACCAACTTAGAGGCAGGGTAGGTAGAGGTGAAAAAAAGTCATACTGCCTACTTTTTACAGAAAAAAGGGGAGCAAATGTCACGAGCAGACTCAATGCGCTGAGGAAAGGGCTATCGGGATTTGAGCTTGCAGAGCTTGACTTAAAACTAAGGGGTCCTGGGGAAGTTTTTGGGACTCATCAGCATGGCTTTTTCGACCTAAAGATCGCCAAGTGGCAAGATACTGCCGCTATTAAAAAGGCGAAAGAAGTTGCCAAAGAGGCAATCAAAAATCCTCAAAAATTCTCAAAGCTTCTTAGCAAGCTCAAACCCCCCAAAATCGCCCCAAATTAATTTTAGGTTTTGTAATTTGAACTTTGAATTTGTACAATACATTGTATGACGCCACTTCCCAAGAAAAAACACACTCGTTCAAGGAGTAATATAAGACGTGGTGCAATAAAATTGAGCTTGCCTAACCTTACACCTTGTCCGTCTTGTAAAAAATTACGAGTGTCTCACAAAGCTTGTCCCCACTGTGGATTCTACAGATAATATATCCTACGTCTTGTCTCTTGTTACTAATCAAGCTTATACTTAGCTTATGAAAACAGCACGGGACCCAAGACATAAAAAAAGAAGAATACTTATCAAGGAGCTGTTTGCCCAAAGTTTCACCAAACAGAAAAAATTATCCAGTCAAACAATAAGAGTACTTTCAAAAATTCATATGCTAGATAAAAAAATTGGAAATGCTGCGCCTACATGGCCTATTGATAAACTGAATAAAATAGACCTTGCAATATTAAGGTTGGCCGTATTTGAACTTTCAAACAAATCAACTCCTCCCAAGGTAGTAATTGACGAAGCGGTTGAGCTCGCTAAAGAATTTGGTAGTGAAGCATCTCCTTCATTTATAAATGGTGTTTTGGGAACAATTTTCAAGCAGGGTAAAAAGGAATACTCAAAAAAGGTAACCAAACCAGAAAGTATTAAAGTAACCTGATATGACAAGCGAAGAAAATCCAACAAAATCCTTAAGTATTTCCGAATTGGTTAAGGAAGTACTTGCTACTCAGATTGGGGTAGAGCCCGATGATATAGACGAAGAAGATATGTTAAGCGACGACTTGCATATGAGTCCAACCGACGTATCAGATTTTGTGGGTAGCCTAACAACTAAAGGTTTAGATACTAAAGATTTAGAACTTACAAAAATAGAAACTGTTTCTGACATTATCGAGGGATTAAGTTCCATAGATTTAACAAATTAGCAAAAAAATGAAAAATCACGATAATCTTGAAAAAATGTTCAAAAATAAAAATCTTTTAGAACTAGCTTTAACTCATCGCTCATGGGTCAATGAAAACAAGGGCACAAGAGAAAGCAATGAAAGACTTGAATTTTTAGGAGACGCAATATTGGAATTTGTAGTCTCAAAAGAATTATTTAAAAATTACCCTGACCAAGAAGAAGGATACCTCACAGCACTACGTGCCAATATAGTCAACACGGTAAGTCTTGCAAATATCGCAAAGAAATTAGAAGTCGGTGCATCGCTTTATTTATCCAAGGGTGAAGAAGAAGGCGGAGGTAGGCTAAATACATCCCTTCTAGCAAATACAGTAGAAGCAATTATTGGAGCCTTATTTTTAGACCAAGGGATAATACACGCAAGCCGTTTTATTAAACAAAATATACTTTCTGAAGTTCCTAATATAGTTAAGCAACCGCTAAAAGACGCTAAAAGTCGACTGCAAGAACTTGTACAAGCGATGGGTTTATCTACACCCAAATATGAAGTTGTCGAAGAATCCGGACCTGATCATGCAAAACTGTTTAGAATAAGCGTTGTCGTAGATGGTAAACGTTGGGGAGAAGGAACCGGAAAAAATAAAAGCGAGGGAGCCCAAGAAGCTGCAAAAAAAGCAATTGAAAATTACTCTTAAAAAAAGTAGAATATTACAGTTAATATAATACTCAGGCATTATTATGGTAAAAGTAAGACTCTCAAAACAAGGCAGTAAGAAAAACACATTTTATCGAATTGTCGCGATGGAAGAAGGTCGTGCTCGAGGAGGAAAGACTCTGGATACACTGGGATATTGGTATCCTAAGAAAAAATCGATAAATATCGATAAGAAAAAACTTGCTCATTGGGTTAGTTTGGGTGCCCAAACAACCAAAGCTTTAGAAAATATTATTAAGGACACAAAATAAACAAGTTTGTTTCTAACGAAATGAAAGAGCTTCTTGAATATATTTTAGAAGGAATTACAGGCTCAAAAAGCTATGATATAGTTGAGAGTCCCAGTAAGGACGATAGTTCTGATTTTATAAATATCGAAATTAAGGCAGACCCTAAAATTATCGGCCTAATTATCGGGAAAAGCGGAAATACCATACGCGCAATTAGAAATTTATTAAGGGTAAAGGCAACCCTGGAAAAAAAGGGGATTTCTGTTTCAGTAAGCGAAAAGCAACAAGCTTAACATTACCTAAATGGATTATCTCGGATAATTGGTTCGGTTGCACTTAAATCAGTCAGCTCTGGCCTTGTAAGATTTCCTAATTGATCTAAAAGAACTTCTTCTTTTGCAGTCAACGTTTTTATGGGTTCTGTTATGGGAGGTATTCTCGTTGGAAAGTCTCCCCAAAATACTGAAAGTGAAACATTAGAGGTAATTTCATTTATGATTTTTTCAATATGGATTTCCTCTACGGTAGATAGCGGAGCAACTTTTTGGATGTCTTGAATAAAACTTAAAATATTTGTAAATTCACCTTCTAGTTCAAGACTTAATTGCATTGAAACTATACCTGAAGAATCGCTTTCCGCTACTTGGATCGATTTGTCTATAATCGCAACCTCTTTTTCTTGCGCCAAATTATTAAGTTGAGTAAGCATCAATAAGCTTGGGTTTTTTTCCGGTAAAGAAATAACAGATATATCCGCTTGGCTTAGAACTATTCCTTGAATTTCCCTTAAAATATCCACTTTTTCCTGCAAAATACCTAGAGTTTTTTCTACATCTTCGAGTTTATTAAGTTGGGCATAAATTCTTTCCAAACCATTTTTTACTACAAAAATACCCAAAAATGCAAGTGCGATAACCAAAAATATTGGCGGCATCAAAATCCTTACATTAGGTTTGATTATTTTCTCAAAAGAAATTCCTAAAATAGCCATAAGCGTTAACCTGAAAGCATTAATTCTAGTATAAAACCAGCAAACTGGTTATATTGCAATGAGATTAATCCTATGCCTGAATAAATTCCCGAAGATACTATTTTTGCCAAAAACTCCGAAAGTATTGCCGAATTATCAGTATGTATAATTAATGTTGTTTCATTTTGAGAAACAGTAGTTTCATTTATTTCAGCTCCGCTCGGAAGTAAATCAAATAATAAATCAAGTTTGTTAATTTCTTCCTTAGCAGTATCGAGCGCAAGAATCGTTTCAGCCTTTTGGAGCCTATCTTTTACCAATACTAAACGAACTTCAGTTTGTTCTAAAGCTGAAATTTCTATCTTAATATTTTCCTGTCGCTTTTGGGCCTCTTTAATTTTCTCGTTAATATAAAAATATGAAGCTATCAAAACGATCAAAGAGATTATAAGACCAGTGAATCCAATAGTAACTATTTTTTTTATTAAATCAGCAACTTTTACTACACCTTCTTTGGGGGTTAAATCTTTAGGAAGTAAATTAATGGCAGGCATGTGAATTTAAAATCAAAATTCAAAATGCAAAATTAAAAATTATTTTTTTTGTTATTTGTTATTTGATTCTTATAATACTAGTCTCCTCTCATAGCAAGCCCAACTGCAATTGAATAAAGAGGAGCATAGCCAGATAGCGATTTTGCTGCTTCGGGGTCGACCGAAACCTTAGAAAAAGGATTTCCAATCACAACTTCCAAACCCAATTCTTTAGATAAACTGGAGACTATTTCAGGCATTCCAGCTGTTCCACCTGACAAAATGAGGGACCGCGGAACTTCACCTTTTTCTTCACCCTGGTAATATTGTATTGCCTTTCTTATCTCATCAATAACCATCCTAAAAACTGCGTCGAGGGATTTTTTAACTTTACCTTCGAGTTTCGTTTGAGATAATCCGTAAGTTCTTTTATATTCCTCGGCTTGCGTTTGCTCAATTCCCAAACTCTGAGCTACGGCTCTGGTGAATGCTTCACCTGCTGTTGAGATTGATCTAGAGAAGGACAATTCGCCTTTATTGGCAATTGCTATATTTGTCGAGCGAGCCCCAAGATCTATTATTAATGAGGTCGCATCAACCGGTGCCAAAGACCTAACCAGTGCCATCAGTTCTGTCTCTACCGCTATCAGAGTTAAACCTGCAAGCTGAGTTAATCTTTGATAAACCTCGACTAAACTTCTTGGAGTGGCTACAAGCAATACCAAAACTTCCGGAGGAGTTGTGTCTTCTCTTCGCTCGAGTATTTGATGTTGAACTACAGCTTCATTTAAAGGTATTGGAATATATTGCTCTGCTTCCCAGCGAACAGCAGATGCAACTTCTACGTCGGTGAGTAGGGGAAATTTGATGGTTCTTGTGTAAACTTGGGATTCAGGAAGAGCAATTACAACCTCTTTAGACGAAATTTTTGCTTCTTTGTGTAACTTTCGTATCGATTGGGCTAACGGGGTTAACTCTTTGTCTAACTTTAGTTTATCAGGAGTAACTCCTGTATAGCCAACAATACCTGACGCACGCAACCTAAATCCTCCCTTCTCTTTTGCAAGTTCAACTATTTTTATAGTTTTGCTTCCGATATCAACTCCTACACTCATTATTTTGAAAGACCTCCCTTTCCAAATATCGCTGCTTCAAAAACAAACGGCGGTTCAGGATAGCTTTGAAAGACATTTACACGCCTTGTGGTGTCTCCTGCTTCACCGATTGAATCAATTAGGGTTCCTTGCGCAGGCAAATGAGATCCGCCAGAAATTACTTCAATACCGATTGGGTGAGGATAACTAACGCCTGTTGCTGAATTGTGATTATAAAGAAGTCTAACTTTAGCCATGAGAAGACAACCATCTATACTTGTGCAGGGTATATTTAAATCAGCACCCAAATTAATTTCATCAGTTGCAAACGCAAAGTCGCGCCCAGCCAAAGCTGTATTGCAAGAGCCGGCTAGAATAAAGTTATTCGAAGCAATCCTACCGGAGTTGGGGTCATAAGCTCGCCTTGCAATTTTAACCTGAGAAAAATCTCCGCTATTTACTGCAAGTGGCGGGGTTTCGTCATAAAACACCGATAGTTCAATAGCGGGTGTATACGTATCAATTGCGGTTCCTTCCTGACCCCAACATATACGCCTGATTCTGCTAGCTGTTAAACAATCTCCTGAACAAAAAAGGTCGCCTAAAGCATCTTGAGATACAAACCAAAACGTAGCAGACTCTCCGGCTAAAACATCGGATGGATAAACTGCCTCGTCTCCATCTGGTAGGGGACTTGAAATATTGGTTATGAAAGTTGCATCACCTATTGGCGTTGATGTTTGCGAACTTCCTGTCAAAAGAGCCCGTTCAATTCCTGCCTCGGCAGCGTCAAATGCACGCTGGGCGTCTTCTTGGTAAGTAGTCACCGAGATGTCAGTAACAGATCGCGAGACTACAGATAGAACGACTGTCAAAACCACGGTCAACGTCAAAAGAATAATGAGTAGTGCCTGACCAGAAGAGTACTTTTTCTTCCGTAAATTAAACATAAATTCAGTGTATCAACCTAAATGTGTCGGGTCAATTCTGCAAATTAGTCTCAATAAGTTCTTAAAAGAATTCTGGTTGAAGTTGTAACGCTAGCCCCTTCAATCCCGGCGGAATCGGCATCATATGCAGTTACCGTTATTAAAACAGTCGGGGCAACGCCAGGAACCGCTACCGGACATTTAAAAATCGTTTGCGTACAATCAACTATAATGTCGCTGGTTGTAAGTCTGGCCGATTCAGATGCTATATAACCGCTAGCTCCACCAACGCAGGCAAAATCCGTGATATTGCGCTCTGAATCTTCGTAGACGAGAGTATCATTAGTACAAGGAGTATTACTTGGGCAACAAGAGGTTATAGATCTGGCGCTTCTTAATTGCCGCTCCATAATTGCGAACGCATAGTCTAAATTTTCTCTCACTGAAATTAGCGACTCACCCTTTCTAGAACCTCTTAGGGTTAGTACCACAGCTTGAGTAGCAATAATGGCAAGAAAACTAAAAATTGTCACGACAACCAATAGTTCAACAATTGAATATCCATCAAATTTTGACTTTTGGCATTTGACTTTTGACATTTGACTTATGGTGTCTGCCAACTTGTTAATTGGGTTAATGATCTTGTTTTATGCATACCTTGGGCGTCTGTCCACCTAACTTCAATATCTATATCAATCGTATCTGAAGATGAGAGTGTTAAAGTTACTTCTCTTATAAAGGTCGTTCCCGCTATATAAATCCCGGGAGCACACCCTCCGGCAGCAGGAAGGCTTAACCCCAATGACGGCAGACAATATTTGATACCAACTGAGTCAGCTTTTGCAGAAAAAACAGCCCATGGACTACCATCCCTCAACTCCCTTAACCACTCACTAGTTTCCTGTACGAAACGAGTTGAAAGTGTAGTATTTCTGGCAAAAGTACTATTTCTAACTGAAGACGCAGCTAAAGATACTATTCCAACCATGACCAATGCGGCAACTGCAAGAGCAAATATAACCTCAAAAAGTGATTGTCCCCATAGAGCTCTTACCTCCTCCCCCCGCCCAAAGCTTCGCAGATGCTGGCGGGGCGTCGGAGGAGCGAGTCTACGGGGCAAGCCTTCTTTATATATGACTTTTAAGTATTGAATCTGTAAGGCCAAGTTTTGCTTAACTTTAAATTTTGAGCTTTTCACTAATATATTTCCCCACCTTGAGTTATTACAACAGACTTTGCGTAACTGGTTCCTGATTGTGTAAACGTGACAGTTGCATTAGTATCAACGCCTTGTGTAAGAACTAGAAATCTAAATTGATTACCAGGACCAGGAGGAACTAAAACAAAAGCGCCCAGAGTTATATTTGATGGAATAGTTACTTGTTTGATGCAATAATTTGGTGTGTTATCACAATGCTCATTTCCATCACAAACTGCCCCTATTTGGTACGATTGGGCACCTGTCCTTCTTACTCTATAACCATCGAGCGTAGCACACTCAGCTTCCTTTTTCCCCGTTAAAGCTAGTTGCTGTGCTAATCTTAAGTTTGTCTTGAACTCTCTTACAACACCTTCTAATTGCTGGCGTCTTTGAAAACCTCGGTAGTTAGCATATCCGAAACCAAACAAAAGCCCCATTATCATTATTACGACGACTAACTCAATTAATGTGAATCCTTGAGCATTAACAAGGTTCCGACGAAAAGGCAGTTTCATATCATCACGGATGAATAACTCTATAGTTACACGTTGAACTTGCGATTGAACCGCAATTATTGACACCACCGCTACAACTGCCGGGAGAAGTTGGCGTTTCTTCAAGTCGTGTACACAACTCATAAGTTGTGCCTGGGGATACCGATGAATAATAATAATTTCTGCCAGTTAGGCTATCATTGGGAATTCTTTCCAAATAAACATTTGTCGTAGGACACGAAGGACTTCCTCCCGAACCAATTAGCCTAACTCCCGGACCGCCATCGGTATCTAATACACTACCTACATTACCGGATGCAATAACATATGCGTCGCAGTCAGCTTTATATAATTCTAGTGCCGAGCGAATTGTTTCCAAATCAGCTTTTCTTCGTCCGTCCCTGGCTGATTCTCTGGTTCCGTTCAAAGCAAAAAGCGATAGTGCAGCGAGTACTCCGATAATCGTCATAACTATCAAAAGCTCAATCAGGGTAAATCCTAATTTCACTTTTGACATTTGACTTTTGACTTTTGACATTTTCATCATATCGGACAAGTATTTGCACTTGTTGGAACAGATGACCCTTCACCAGTCTTGCCGTTAGAACAAACTATAAAATAGGGCACACTTGTTGATGTAGGCCTTTGCAGCCTGGCCCAAAGGCCGAAAGATGTACCTGCTGCATTACTCACATATTGATACCTACAAACACCCCCGTTACAGACACTCAGTCCGTTTTTGGGATCATTTGGACACGATGTAAGTCCGAGGGTTGCGCAAAGACTTGAGGGCAAAACAGCTGAAGTTTGAACAGGGTAAAGACCGTTATTTCGGCTTGCATAAGATTCCAAAGCTGTCTGATATTGCTTCGAGTCACTTTGCCTTTGCGTATCGCGGGACCTATCAAGACTTGCGGGATACTGTGCTACAAATACCGTGGCAAGTATCCCAAGAATTACCATAACTATAATAAGCTCGATTAAGGTAAATCCCCGCACAAAACTTCGTTGCTCCCCCCGCACAAAGCTACGCAGTTGTTGGCGGGGCGTCGCAAAGGCTTTTCTGCGGGGCAAGCCCGCCTTTCCGCATAATGACCAATATTTCTTTCTCATTTGGATTTTTCCTCAATTAATTCATTTTCGTATTCTTCTAGTGATTTATCAAGTGGTGTATTTGCGTAGGCACGACCAAAATTGCAAATTTTTTCTCCGCAGGCAATTTTTCTATTAACTATCACTTGGTTGTAACCTACTTCATCTTCTTCACCTTCCAAATAAGCATAAATTTGGAATAGTCTGCTATTTGATATATAAAAATATGAAATTTGCTCGTCGGACTTTGGGTCGACGGGCAGAGTTTTTATATACCGAGGTCGAGCATCGTCTGTAAGATCAGAAATACTATCATGTCCCCATTCACACTCTTTAAGTTTTGATAGATACGCTCCTTGATCAAATATGGGTAGGTGTGAAAGCTCAGTTACAATCTCCCCATAATTATCGGGTTTACAGGCTTTTATTTTGCCGGCATCTGAAGACAATGGAAAAAATCCAAATTCGAGTTGATACTTTTCGACTGCATTATAAATTGCACCTAAATCATCTCTTCTTTGAGTATCGCGGGCACGCCTGAGTGCAACTTTAAAATTAAAAAGCGATACGATGATAACTACTGCCAAGATTGATAAAACTGCAATAAATTCATTTTTAGTGAAAAACTTCATTTAAGACAGAAAGTAAAACAAAAGACTGTGCAAATATTTACCCCAAATGAGAGTTATAAAAAATGAGATAACTAAAAAAGGACCGAATGCGATTTGTTTACCAAATTTTGCTTTTTTCATAAATATCAAAATTATTCCGACCAATGCACCTATCAAAACACTCAAATATAGCCAGGTTAGAGTATGAGGCCAGCCAAAAAATAATCCACCAAATAAAACTAACTTAACGTCTCCTAATCCCATACCGCGGCCTGCGGTTATAAGATGTAGCATCAGGAAAAAAAGAGAAGCAGCAAATGCCACTCCCATATTGATAAAAAGTGACTCTTTCGAGCTTAAAATCAAAACAATGAGTATCAATGCGAAATTAATAAAAACCAAATCATCCGGAATTATCCTTTCTTCAAAATCAATAACAAATATCGAAATCAGACTTACTGAAATTATAAAAAGGTAGGGGAGCGTCCATTTACCAAAAATACTTGTCAGGTCGCAAATAATTTCCCGTTGAGCCAAGGTAGGACAGTTGTTTACTAAAAAGAATAAAAAAGTGAAAATTAAAACTGTTGTAAACTCGATTAGCGGATATCTTTTTGAAATCATATTTTTGCAATTTCGACATTTACCTTTTAAAAAAAGGAAAGAAAGCAGGGGAATATTGTCATACCAAGAAATATTTTTCTTACAATGAGGACAAAATGATCTGCCGAATGTTATGCTTATTCCTCTGGGAAAGCGATATGTGAGAGCACTGATAAAAGAACCTGCTATTAACCCAAAAATAATGATTAATATGTAAAATACTATCATTTCTTAAGTATACAAACTTGCGCTCACTATCAACAAGTCCAATTCTTACTAATTTGATGCATCAAGTGAAGTAGGTCTGAAGATTAAGCTTTCCTCTCTCACAAGAAAGAGACTGTATTTATGATAATACCTAAATGTATCATGTATTTAGATAGCCATCTTTCTCGGGATAAGCAAAGCTTGTCCCTTCGGGATAATCAACCCTCCAGGTTGTGCTGGTTATTGCGCAACAAGGTGCCAGATAACTTTAGAAAGTTATAAAACTGGCACCTATCATCCAGCCAAGTACTCAAACCAATCCATTACTGGACATAAACAAATACACCAGCTGCAACCGGATCCAAAAGCGAGTCAGCATCGCAAACTATACCTCCTCGACCGTCAGCCGTTGAATAAACAATTAACGCTTCGTCGGTTGCGGTTGCACACTTTGAGTCATGAGTATTAGATTCTAATGTTGCGTAAACTATAGACCCGTTATTAGAAGCTGTTGCGTCAAAATCATAGCACCAGGTGGTATTTGCAGCGTTCTCTGCGCAAGCCGCGGAATTTGTAGTATAGGAATGATTAATAGCACCCGGAACTACACTCAGCTCACCCGCTGTCACTAAAGTTGTCGACCAGGCAGCTTCTGCACCCGCACTGCAAGGCGCTGTGGTGTTACCAGGGAAACATCCGTTATGGCTCGTATAATACGCTTGAACGGCTCTCCCTATTTGGGTTACTCCGGAAATACGTCCCGTGTCCCTTGCTCTCGCAAGCTGTTCCACCGGATTAATTGCAACAAGGACAACAACCGCCAAAACACCCAAGATGGCCATGACTATTAGAAGTTCAATTAATGTGAAACCTTTTTTAAGGGCAGTCATTATTCTTTATTCTTCACCTCCCTT
>Ga0209431_10000030_pt1 | contig 95328 bp, 162 predicted proteins | sample RifCSP13_3_FD_184021 | JGI IMG/M metagenome (GOLD analysis project Ga0209431, IMG submission 184021) | Soil microbial communities from Rifle, Colorado - Rifle CSP2_sed 13_3 (SPAdes) (version 2) | ecosystem: Environmental > Terrestrial > Deep subsurface > Rock core/Sediment | place: Rifle... | reverse complement strand
TCCATTCAACCGTCAAGATTGTTAGTTTGTTAGGCATCTCACTAATTCTAACTTGACTACGCATTAGATAACTCCTTCACTACCGTTCTACATTTAGCTGAGACAAGATTTCGACTGTCATGCCCATAGTAATAACCATAGGCCAGATCGCCCCGTTCTTTACAGAATGTTTCAACTTCTTTCCAGTTAATGTCATCCTTAGAGAAATACTGATCCCAATTGGTAATCCAATGACCTTTTTGGTTTTTAATCGCTACGGAATAGGTTTTAGACATTTTGTAACCCCTTTATAATACTTAAATAGATTTCAGCCTTCCCACCAATCTTTCGGGCAATTCTCATTCGCTCGTTCTCATACTGCTGAGAATGCCCACTCTGCCAGTGATGAGCAAATTCGTGAATGATTAACTCTAACACTCCAAATGGGGTATCTTCCAGCACTAAATCAGGTGAGAGGGAAATGATTTCATACGGGCCAGTCTTACTACATAACCCATTGTCACTATCACTAAACAACACCCCCGGTATCGGACACGGTATCTCAAGGTCATCGGCCAGCATCTTACCAATTGTTAATGTTATCGTGAGTGATTTTTTAGCCTTAGCGGTCAATTCATTCTGTTTGGTAAACATCTGCACTTGTTTTTTACCATCTTCTATGATAGCAAATGGATAATCCCAATAATCTAAAGCTTTATGAGCAAACTTGAGTATACCCATTTCGGTGTGGATTTCAGATAGTTCAGCTATAGCTTCTGTATCAATTGAGGTAACAAAACCATTATTGGGTTCATCCTGAGCCTGGTCAAAGGGTTTCTCAATAGGCCATTGTCCTACTTCACTTTGGTAATCTATCATTTGCAAATCTTTAACATACTCACCATTTTGATTGAGTACAATTGCTCTTGGAGTTTCATAATGAACCGTTCCATTCGATGGTTTGTAATAACGCTGCTTGGGGATACCATATAGAGTAATTTGTTTATATTCAGTTTTGCGCTCAATGCCCTTTTTAATAATTGCCTGAATTTCCTCACTAATCTTCTTTGAATATTCTTCCCGAATACTTTCCCTGTTCTCCGTGAGAATACGTAGAGGGTCATCTATTTCGAGATAATAGATGAAGTCACCGCCAGTCCATTCTGTACGAGTGAGGAGTCCTTTGGTACGGATATATTTATATCCGGTGTTTTCGTGGTAATCAGACCATTCCCACATTCTGGGGGCATAAAGTCTAGCAAAGCCAAAATCCCACAATAACTGCTTAGGATGCAGTTTGCGGCCCTGAGATTGAATTTCACCATCTAACCATATAGTTAAGGGGAGTTGACTACCGTGACAGATTGTTTTGAGGGATTGTCTAAATCTGGACTTTTCATAGGTGGGGTCATTACCAACAATAACAAAGCCTTGTTGGGGGATGAACTTTTCAATGTTAAATTCGCTACCTTCGCCGTGACAGATGAACCCATTGCCTATCGCTGTCCAGCTATCAGCAGCGAATGTCAATTTCTTGGCTGCACCAAAACCACCAATACTGTCAGTGTGTTTCAGTGTGCCACCAAGATTGAGATAATACTGTCGAAAGTCAGTTTCATTCATACCGTGACCATCATCTCGACATGAATAGCGACCATCTTCAAACTCAAACCAGATATTCCTGGCTCCGGCATCTCGACTATTCTGGATTAACTCACGAACAATAGCTAGAGACACATTGTTGTATTGATTTTGAACTTCTTGTTTGAAATAGAATTTAGGTACTTGTACTTTTTCCATTATTCCTCTATAGATACTTATCAATAAGATGTGCGATTTCTTCAAATGTGAGCAGATTATCGTTAAGTTGTGATAGCTTACAATATAATGCTTGTCCTTCAACTATTCTTATGTAAGCCTTTAGCATCTCAATTTCTTTGTACAGGGGTTCATCTTTGGGAACGTAGAAATGAGGATCATCAGAAAATAACTCAGCCCATTCCTGTATCTCTAGGGGTAGGAAATTTTGTTCCTCTTTATAACTGTATGCAGAATCGGTAATATCTAACTTCCATTTACCATCTTCTTTAATATCACATAGCACCCCCAAACAACAATATCCATTATCTCGCCTGAGTTTGCCTTTGACTTGAGAATATTTCCCCGATACCAATGCAGCAATCCATTTTTCTTTTATTTCAGCGTTCATGCTTTGCTCCTAAACAAACATAACTACACCATTTTTGGTTGGATAAAATTCTTTATGTAACGGATCATTTACTTCAAAAAATGCCCTGCTAAATCCCTCTGGTGTCTTGCTTCTCAGTTCTGCCCTATCCTCAGATGGGCCTAACAAATGCATTTTACTACCCAGTATAGGTTCAACAGGCTTTTTGACTAAATCAGAATTGAACCTGCCATATAATGCGGTTCGCTTGGTATAAGCTTCTTCAGCCGGATTATCAGCATATAGGGCATATTCACACGGATCAAAGTACATTAAAGGTCTGCCTATCTCCGGTACAAGGGCATGGATACGACCAATGGGATTTTCCAGCACCCAAAAGACTGGCTTGAGATAATTGATAATCTCTAATGTCTTTTTAACCTGCCTGATACTTTCTTCAGTCCGGCCATCATTATCTTTCTCGACAAACCACCTTGCACCCGATACAGCAAAATCAGTACATTCAGGAGCAGCCAATATGCCCATTACATTCAAATTTTGATAATCAAACGTGAAAATATCAGAGCCAAGTTTGAGGTCAACCTGAATGACTTCATAGCCATTCTCCCGATATGGTTGGCTCCATACTCCTGAATAATCAAATAGGCTGAGAATCAGCCCATTTGAACGATGGTCGGACAAGGCATTTCTCCGTTCAGCACTATAATAACTTCGTTCCAATCAGTAGTATATAAAATACGGAAGCCATCTTGATGAATTTCATATGCTACCCATTCGGGAAAGTTCTTTTCAACCAATATGTACAGTTGCATTATTTTCTCCTGTAATTAAACTAATCACTGACCATAAATAAGGTAATCCGTCAAATGGCTGTCAATTACCTACTGGCTAAGAATGGGCCAGAGTATTTCTTTATGGTCAGTAAGCAGGTTAATTAAATAACCCCTCAATCTCTTTTGATTTCATTCCTTCTTTAATTTTAGGTAGCAATGCAAATACCGCTTCAGCCGTTGCATTACATTGGGTGGCTGCATAAATAACTTCCTGGCTCAATCCAGTCACTTCTCCAATTTCCCGATAGATATGATCGGCTTTATCCATTCGCTGTGCTTGCTTGATCTTGTCTAACATAAATTACCTCCACTTCTATAGTAACCTAACATAACCATTTCTGCACTACGTTTACCCTACGTTCTAGGGTGAGTTTCATTCACTAATTTAATATTATCTTTCAACAAAGCACATCGCCATTCAATTCCCTGTGCTACAAAATCAACACAGGTAAATGTAACTTGTTCACGTCTAACTGAAGGAACATTGATAGCTCCCACAGTACCGATCATTCCAGGCTCAAAAGATTGTTTAGGGAGACCACCATAACCAGAATAGTAAGCATCAATTGAATACTTACACGTAACTTTGTCACCTATTTTCATTACTGCCCTCCATGATAATAAGTAGTGTTATAAAAGTTTGACGGTAATTCAGCTACAATGGATTTGGCGAACACTTCAGTCAGTTGCCAATGGGTCGCTCCGATTTCAAGCCAGCAGTTAAAGAAGTAGGGGTTAGCCATTAAATCCTGAATAAGTAAGGTGTCACCAGTGATTTCACCCAATTCGATTTCATTGATAGCCTGATGGGAATTGGTTTGAACGAGTTCCAGTTTAAGGATAAGTAGTTTATGCATTAGGAAGTTCCCTGATAAAATCAATAGCCTTCAACGCATCAGCAGAATAACCAGCATTTCGCAAAGCATCAGCCTTTGAAACACCTTCCAACGTCTCAACTTTACCGTCAAGCCAATGCACTTCAAACTTTGTGCCATAAACAAGTTTCATAGCTTCATTCATTTCATCATAGCTGACTATTCGGGCATAAACCACATCGCCATTTTCAGCATACCACACCAATGAAAAGTACCATTGGCCCTCATTATCAGGATGAAATTCAAATACTGCTCCGTTTTCGATTTCTTTAATCATTTCAATCTCCTGTCAGTACAATATACGCCACATCATTTTGATCGTAACCATAACTACTAATTTCACTGGGTAGAAATTCGTGAAACCGGACTTCCCACAAACCAGTCCAATGACCACCAAGTGTAGTAGCACGTAAAATACCTTCATAGGTGAACATATCTTTAATAAGGCGAACATTCAATCCTTCCATTGATAGCAGCCAATCAATGATCCGTGAATGGGTACGGGCTAAAAGTAGTTTTTCTTTCGGTAGATAGTAATCTGTACTCATGTTTTCTACCTTTTTACAAGCATCGGTTGGACTGCTTGCATTGACAAAAATACCTGGGTCAATGACTTCATTTTTATATATGACAGCAACAATGTAATTCATTTTCTATACTCCTGAAATAACTTATCCAAAATAACGTTACTTTTTTCATCAATGTCAAAGATAGTTGAGCGCATGACCATATCAATGGGCGCTCCCCTGTAGTCATATTTCTTATGGGGCCATACGGCATGAACATCCGTAAATGCGCTTTCAATATGCCGTGAGATATGAAACTCACAGCATTTTTGCGCCCATGAGATATATTCACCTACCCACGTCAATCCTTCCCAAGTACCCCCACTATTATCATTCCATTTACGGTAAGCTGGCTCTAAATCAGAACTACCAAATTTACCAATGTGTTTGGTCATAGCGGTATTCGGGTCTTGGTCATAGTTAAATCCATCATATTGAATGATACTAAACTTTGCCATACCATTCTCTGTGGTCAGTGTAACTTTTATAGGAACAATGGCTATGCCGTGATGTAAATGTTGTTCAACTTCTGGATACCATTTATAGGTTGTTTGTTCATATGTGCCGGTTAGTTTAAGTTTCATTGCAGTATACTCCCTTCGATAATATTCAGGATAAACTTATTAACGGTTCGTTATTAAAAGTCCAGCAAAAGACTAATCGTTTATTTTAAGTGGGGGTAACGGATAACCCCAAATAGGATGATTAGCTTCCCATTGCAATGGGTTGAACGATAATCTGTATTCAAACCATAAGCCAAGTGGTTTTCCCATACAAGATGGAGAAACCCGCATTCTATCGACATCTGGAAACTCAACATGAAATGCTACTATTAAATTAAGATTTTCATCCACCAGACGTGGATCATTAGCTTGATCTGCGTGGAAGTATTTTTTAGCCCATTTACGAGCTAATTTAATTTTGTCTGTAATTTCTTGTATGTTTTCCATTTCTAGTCTCCTATATTATAAAACTTTCGGTCATGGGCATCCAGATCAAGAAAATACAAATGGATAACTACTTGACCTTCGTTGTTTCTAGTCCAGCACCATTGCCATCTCTGACCATCCACCATATCAATGTAAAAAGGATAGTGCCAGTGGGAGTAACCAAAGCTGGCGTGGTAAAACCATTTCGTTTCATCTCTTTCTCTAAGTTCAGGGGAAATGCCTAACTCATACCATTTTTTATCCTCGACAAGATACGGCATGGGAGAATCAGTTGTATAAAACCTTTGGAAGATTTTCATAATTTCCCTCTAAATTCCAATATTTTATTTAACCTAACTTCAAGCTGATTAGCTCGATCATTACAACTATCACTTACTGGGCCAGCCTTAATCGCCGCAAATTTACGAAGTTTAGCAATCCATTCTTTAATCTCTCCACTTCGCTCTGCTACATACTCAACCCAACTTTCATTATGTTGGGTAGTTTTTTCCAAACGATTTAATAACTTTTCAGCCGAATGCATTATTTATTCTCCTTAATTAGTTTAATAACGTCATCATAACTAAAATGCTGGCGAGTTATATCAGCACATTTACTTAAAGTTTCTATTTTTTCTGCCTCTGCTGCCCATGTTGCCCAGCCTGGACTTGCTGCTGTCCATGCTGCCCATGCTGTTCTTGCTGCCCTTGCTGCTGCCCTTGCTGCCCATGCTGCTGCCTCTGCTGCCCATGCTGTTCTTGCTGCCCATGCTGCTGCCTCTGCTGCCCATGCTGCCCTATCCAATTCTTCTAATGTTGTCTCATCTTTAGCCCATGCCTCAGCAGTTTCGATAGCTGTTATGACACGAATATCTTTATTAAGATGCAATACTAATCTGGCGCATTGACACGCAGACAAAACCATCAATTTTCTATCTGCATTTACCTTTCCCAATAGCCATAGCATCCAATCGCCTCTATCGCATTGTTGCCATGCTTGTTTGGTTGTGCCCTCAAATTCAGACATCCATTTTATGGCTTCACTACAAGCGTTCAATTCTTCCAATAACGAAACAAACTTATCTTTTTTCATTTTACAACTCCTTTACTTGTGATATATGAAACAAAAACGAATTTCGTGGCGTTTTGTAGTAAGTATCTGTATCTTTGTTATGAAACGTTTTAATGGTTGGCACACTACAAACCGCTTTTTGGCCTTTATCCACACAATAACCCCGATTCAACCACCCCTGAAATGTGGAGAAGTGAATATAAGGGATACCTGTAAGTCCAGTAGCTTCACAAGCCGATTCAACGATCAAATAATTATTCACCGACATTCGACCCCCAGTGACTTGTTCAATAGCGGCCATATCATCCTCTTTTGCCAGTTCAAGTATTCTATTAAACTCCGCTCTCAATTGAGCATTTTCGGTGTCAGTTCTTTTAGCCATTGTATTGCTCCTGATAAACAATGTTATGGGGATTTTCAATAGTTTCATTGCGAAAATACGTGTTAGCCATTTTTTACCTCCAATTAAACGATTTAATATGAGTTAAGTGAGCGTTCCAGGCAATGTTATGCCTCAAAACGTTTCTTCCCAAACTATTCAGTTTTTCGAGTGTGAAAGGATTATCATCCAACAGGACATCAAATTCTTCATTCTCTTTACAATTACTAATTACAACCTTATCAAATTCCACCCCATATTTTTTGAGCCATTTTCCCACCAAATGGGGGTGACATGTGGAGGTAATAATATGGATTTTAGCAAACCTACCAAGCCAGCGAATTTGATCTACTGTGCCTTTATAGGGTTCAGCCATCCATTGAATTGTTTCATCTGTCCATGCCCACTTATCGAATTCACTTTGGGATTTTCCTATCAAATGCCCTATCTGCGGATTCCAGCAATTGAATTGGTATGGTCGTAAATTAGTACGCTGGCATATCTCACCTATTTGATTTTGAATAGTCGAATTCCAATCAATGCCGATAATTGGAGATTTTGATGTAAGTAGTGGTAGAATTTGAGTTAAGATTTTATGCTCCTATATTAGACTTTTCAAAAGATTTGATAAAAGTGAATATTACCTAGACTATCCCTACCCCATTCATACATCCAAAAATATTTAGTACGAATAGTAGGTTTGTTCAATATGGTGGAATAAGGATTATTGTTTGCGTGAAAGTAAAACATTTCAAACTCTCCATATAATAAAAGTCCAGAATTAGACTTTTTAGAATAATAATTAACTAAACCCTTCGATAAACTCAGGACACAGCTTTCCTAGCAATAAATTCGTAAGCTGGCGAAGCATAGCCTTTGAACATATTCAGCACAACTTGATTGATAGCATCTAAAGACGATGCTCCATTAGCAATTACAGTACAATTAACTTCTCCAAGATACTTAACAGTTATGATCCACATTTTTATGCTCCTAACTACTCGATAAACGTGCCCAACTTACAGTCGAAATTCTTTACCAGTAAAGCGTATAGACGAATAAGGCACAATCATACCAAACTGACTATAAAACGCTTAGAAACGATTCTACTAAGTATACCACAACGATATATCGTTAAAATCAACTGATCTGACATCCCCTATGGCAAACTTAACTAACAAGGTATCATCAAAATTTCTCCAATTGGATGATAAGTATATATACCCTCCCCAAACAAAAATGGGTTTGGTCAAAGAAGATTTTGGCGTTTATGTTGCCCACTATGAAAAAGTTGTGTTACCATAACATTTGTGACATCATAAAATCATAAAATCGTTAATGTATTAGGTAGCTAAAACCCCGATTGTCTATTGTTTCATTCTCTCATTCGCTCCCCATAGACCATCTGAATATTCTAAACTCAAACGCCTATTTCACTGAATAATTATTCCTGTAACCCTATTCTGGCGAAGCAAGGCTTTCGTTTCATCGGTCAATCTGCCTAAAAACTTTCAAAGATTCAAAAAGCCCCTAGTCCAACCATTCAGACTAGGGGCGATTGTAGACCGTGCAATAGTTAAGCTTTGACTACTCGCTGCACACGGTCAAACTTACTGGCCAATTGAGCGTTACTGCCCCACCCATTTTGATTATAGCTCAAACCTAACGTTGCGGCCACTACACCTATCAGGCCACTCAGAGATTTACCCGTATAGACCACTTGATGCGCCTTAATGAAATTCTCAGGCATCGTTTTGACGGTTGCAATCATTTTAGGTTCAGTATCGCCGGTGCGATTCTTATCGAATGTTAGCTCGCCGTTAAACTCGTAAGCGATCCAAGTATCACTGGCAGGTTGGATTTTGACGGTATCAAGATCAGTTTGGGCGACGGTAGACGAATGTACCACTACTGCCTTTTTATCGTTTTGATGGAAAAGATAATCTGTTGCCTTTAGCTCGGCCAAGTCAGGATTGTGCATAGCAAGTTGACCGGTAGCAGCGTAAACGCGCTCGCCTTGCTTGCGGGTCAATTCGACGCCAAAGTACTGGGCTAAATCGCCTAGATTGTCACTGACCTTAGCAGAGGCTTTTGTCAATTCGGCGGTTAAGCCCTTGATTGCGCCCTTGACAACGTCACTATCAAGAGGAAAGCCCGCTCCAACAAGGGTGTTACGTGCACTATCAATAGAGGCTTGTAGCTTGTCTACTTCCGCTTGATTCGTGCTAGTCTCATATAATCCGGTCGATTGAGCAAACGCTTTGAACGGGTCATGCAAGACCTTACGGGAGGCGAACATAGGGAGTAAAGCTTTGAACTGGGTAATCTCGATTTTTTGAGTATCGCTCAATCCGGCAATCTGCATATCAATGGGGGATAGTGGTAGAGGCTCAACAATAGAGGTATCTACTTCAACCGTCACTTTTTCATCGACTACTGGGCCGACTACTTTCACTTCTTCTTCAATTGTAGGTACTACTTGATTCTTTTTGTTGCTAGACATGTTATGCTCCTATAGCTTAACTAATTTTATGTAGCTAATTGACTACTGTATAGCTCCATGACAAGATGAAGCTATTGGAAGTAAGAATTAACTAGAGTAAGATAATTGTCTCAAATTTATTGTCACTAACGTTTATACATCTTACTATGTTATCTTTATGAGATAGATAGATATACCCTTTACCTCCATGTTGGAATACTTTACCTTTAAGAAAATCGTTTTTGTCATGTTGGATTTTGGTCATCAAACCTAGACCAATTGCCAACCCTTGCAATCCAAAAAGTAACGCTGCTATCATGCTATGCCTCCATTTGATCTATGAGGTATAGAGCAAATAGGCCAGCAATTGCCAGTGTAAGATCAACTGCTAACAATCCTGGATTGCTCATAATAACGTTTACTGATTCTATGATGTATGACATATTGACTACTCCTATAACTAATTTACTTGATGTACTCAGTATAACCGATTTGAGAACGTTTGTACACTACGTTTACCCTACTGTCACAAGATTATGTCAATCTATGAGTAAACTCTCATCTGGTGTTCTAATCTGTTCTAATGTACATAATCAGGGGATTAGAACATATGTGCTGATTAACATAACGATAATCCCCCGGTTAGAACATATGTTCTAATCAAGGTGACTAACGACTGTCACCTATCCACTAGCTACACCAAAATCAACTTTTCACCTATTATGGGAATTCCTACTTACACCAATTTCAAATTTATCTCTACACCAATTCTAAAAACATTAGAACATAAAGTCTATGCGTGTAGTCTATCACTACCCTATCGAGTAGGAATGGTGAATTCATCTATACACCGATATTGAGTTTTGATAGGGGTTATTGATCTGTTTAGTGGAGGTATCTATGTTATGGGGATTAAGTGCTGTGGTGGAACCGGCCAGGGGTAAAGATAAAGTAAGTACTCCGTATTAAACATTTAGTACACTTATGGTCACTAATTGATTAAAAGAGGGGGTTATTTAGGTATAGTATGAGGGGGATTTTATAAAGCATTTGAAAGTATAAGACCCTCTCAGGAGGAATAAAGAGGGTCTTAACTTTGGAGAAAGGACAATGAGACGACTTGCTTATTATACTACTGAATGATTAGAGTGTCAATCCTGTTTTTAATTTTAGTCTCATAATCATAGTAGACATAAATGCTGACTTACTTTGAATAGCTTCTTCGGGTGTAACCCAATCACAGTATGCTTCTTGTTCGCCTTTAGTTCCATCACCGGGGGCTTCCATTCTTTTCAAATTTGTGACATCGACTGCATATAAATAAACCCATGTATCCTGATTAGTAGATAATCGGCATCTATTTAGACCTACTATTGGAGTATTTTCTAAATTATAACCGGCTTCTTCATAGGATTCTCGAATAGCAGCATCAAGAGGAAATTCATCTTTCTCAATTCCACCAGCAATACTTGTCAAAGCTAATTCGTTTCCATGAGCCGGACATGTTTCATATCTACCCAAGATGGACTTCTCGTTATCTGTTCGATAGAGTAAGATCATTACTCCACCTGGACTGTTAGGAACTTGAGCAAAATAGTACCAACCATCTCTTTCTATCAATCGTAGGAATGGAGTTTCACATAGAACTTTATCAGACATATAATACCTGGCTAAAACCTTCATTCATACTTACTGGTTCAGCATTTGCCAGTAGTTTTTCATAAACATCATCTTCAACGTAGTGGTCTGATTGTAGTCTATCAGGATTTTTGTTCCATTGTTTTGCTACTTCGATAGGAGTTTGCATGACTACAGCAATTGCTTCTACAGGTACACTTATGATTGAATCAGCCAAGCCTATAAATCGCCATCTGGTAGCCTTATCCAGACAAGTTCGATCTATGACTACATCTAATCCCTGATATAATGCTTCCTCAGCTATAGAAATTTCGGCAAAGTGATAAATATTTTTTATAGCTGGATTGTACTTACTCTGTATCATCTTTGATAGGTCATCATGGCATACTCTGATTGCTTCGGGTAAGTTTTCTTTGATCCAGGTTGTCTTACCTGAACTGGGAACTCCAACCATAATGTATAGTTTAGGCATTTTTTAATCTCTTGAAGTAAGCAAACTGACTATTTACGTTCACTAGCTCCCAACCTTGTTGACCATAATGATTAAGTATATGTATTTGTCCTTCAGGTGCTTCAATGTAAAGGTCTTTGACAAAGTATTCCCATTTTGGTTCATAAAGTGGTAAAGGGATTGGATGATCCGTACCTAATCTATAGCCTAACTCCTGATAGAATACATGGTCGGTGATAGCTCTATAAATACATTCAACATCCTCTCGACTTAAGTGCCATCGCTCAACTACTTGCCTGATAGCTTCATACATTGGGCTTAATGAATTCATTGAAATCTCTCCTAATAGCATTTTCTATATCTTTAGATCGGGTTTCTAGCCTGACTAAATCTAAAGTATAACTGGGCACAAATCCAATTCCTTCATCTTCTCTATTAAAGAACATTACGCCAGTATCATCAGCCTTAAAGTAAGCTGCTTGAATAGTATACATCTTGTCTTTGGTATGGATTGAATAAGTGTTCATAGATTTATTATATCTTTTGGTATAACTACAGGAGGGTCATGCCACCAGCTTTCAAAGTTCGGAGCATAAGTACATTCAACTATGCCCATTTGTTCCCGGTAAGCTATCTTACCATCTTTACTGATAAATTCTGCTCCACTATCTTTGGCCTTTTTTAAGATAGTTTCAGGAATGGGTTCTTCAGGGTCTTTTTTGGGTTGGTAGTTCTGTAGATTGTAGGGGAACATTCTCTTATTCTGTAGATTATAGGGGAACATTCTCTTCGGGCCAAAAACTACGTTGCACTACAAATAGATCAAAGTAGGCCATTAACTTTTCAAGTTCAGTAATCGTTATTTGATACCGTCTACTTAACTCACCGCGTTCTTTGGGCTTGCTATCTAATAATGCTAGATAGGCTTGTCTGAGAGCTATCTGTCCTAAATCATCTTTATGAATCATTTTTCTCTACCTCAAATACTAAATTATACTTACCATTACTGATAAACATCCCCATATACTCTGCATCTTCAGGTACAGTGGGTTTCATATAGTTGACGATAATAAACGTTCTTAACTCTGTGATGCCTTCAGGTTCAACTAGAAATACTAACTCTGGATGATTACCTGAATCTACTAAAGTTAAGAACGCTGCGCCTTTGGGTATCGAGAAAGAATGGTCTTTAATACCGGATAGATAGTAACCACGAATGACCATTAGCCGGTAGCAATAACCATTAGAATTCCAGCTACCAGGGCCAGGATACCTAGAACAATAGTCGGGATTGCCATACCTAGAAAGTTCAATCCTAGCAAAATTAGAAAGATTGCCAGTAACCAAAAGGCCGGGTTCTTATTAACTGTAATAGTCATGATGATCTCCAATCATTTGTGCTAAATCTAGACCACCATTTAATAGTGGCTATAGGATGCCATACATCAAGATAAAACCAACCACTATGATGTAACCATTTTGTTAGTGGTGTCCAATACCAACCCGGTGTTATGCTCCCATCAGCTTGAATGAGGCGACGAACAAAAGGTTTGTAACCAAATAACATAAGTTCTCCTTATAATAATTTTCTTTGAGTAAAAGTTAGTTCAATAAAATTAAGTTTTTTAATATCTTTATGTATCGTTGAGCTAGGAATGCAATCGAGTAACTTATGTTCTCCGGCAATAATAAGTGTCGTAGAGATTAGTGTATGTACTCCTAAAGGATAACTGTCTGTCATGGTCAGTAACCCTAACCCCATCAGTAGATGTAGCTGTCTTTTGGTTATTTCATCCAAAGTTAGCTTAAAAGTATAGTCTGTTCCTACTTCGGGCGCATGAGAGATAGTAATAGCATCAAATCTACCTACTCTAAACCGTTCATTTTTGTATACTATGTCCAAAGTTGGACTTTCTTTGCCTTGAAATAGCTTTGTAAGGTCTAAATCCGTTGTCATCATACCTCTTTAACCAAGGAAACATCTTCTTAAGTCCACTCCACACTATATCAGCACCTATATGCAAAGCATCACTCTCGCATAAGCCCATGAAAATCCCTAAAATCAGCCAGAACATCCATAATTGCAGGAGTGAAAAGAGTATAAGTAAGAGAATGGGTAGGTATAAGATGATTATAAAGCGTAGAAATGTACCTGTGATGGGGAAATGACTGAAAAATAGCAGTTTCCAAAGGTCTTTATAGCTAAAGTTCTTAAAGTTACTAACTCTTAACCCACTTCGATGGCTAATGAAATTGTTGTAAGCATCAAAGCCTAGCCATTTCCATATTCCAAGCCGGTTTACCGCAATATCATTGTCTGGATTCACCCATAAACTAAGTGTAACACCCATGAGTATGCCGGTACAGGTAACAGGTTCAATGAAAAAGTAGAGGGGGACGTTAGTGATAAGTAAACCTTTGGTTAAAGCTCTGTGGAAAATACCGTTAGGAATTTCTCTATCCTCTTCTCGGTCATTTCTTGTTGAATTTCAGCTATGGAACGTGAACCATGATCTCCAAAAAGATGATTAGGGATCATACATGCTCTAATCATTTGTTTCTCATAGAGTTCCAGAAACTTGAATGGTAGGTAAATTGATTCTAAATACTTAAGTTCCCAATTAGGTTCGTTCATTTCACCGGTCTCCATCGCCCATCTGAACTTTTATACCACGTTTGAGAGCTTTCTGAACTGGCAAAGTCTATTCCAACCCAAGTACCTGATGGTTCTTTTTTTGATAGTATACTGTCAATTAGATTATAAAAATCTTCCGATAAGTTTGTAAATTCATCCCAAGTTACATTAGCCTGATAGCCTTTGAATACATCTTCAGGGACAGCTTTGCGCGTTAATAACTCAGGATGAGATTGTTCCATTCTCAACATGGCTTCTTTAGCCGCAACTCGTTCACCTTCCGTAGCACCCTCAGTTACTAACTTTTTAACTTTACTGTACTTATCTCTTAAATTCATTGTGTAATACTCGGTGTTGGTGTTTCTTTACCTGTTCCCCTGACCGCTTCTATTCGTCTGAAAATCGAATGAGCATACATAGGAACTGGGTCTGTTAATGGATTACTTATTAAAGGAAATCCCAATAACATCGGTTGTTGAAACCACATTTCAGCTATTATCATGCCATCGCCTCTGGCTGCAAAACCTTTCTGTACCAGATCACAGTTATGAACACGATTATTTAATGCCAACTCCTGAGCCATCTGTTCATAATCAAAATGGGTAGTTTGGGTAGGGCCATAGGTAATGGTGAAGGTTGGATAATTCATAGGAGTTTTAATAGTAGCCGTAAAGACGTTCAGGCAATCACAGGTCTTATCCAAGAATTCATTACATGCATCGCCAGTGTTTACATCAATGTAGGTTAAGACCATAGTCCCTTTGGTATCAAAGTCTATATCTATCTGTTCACCATTTGATGTTAATGCCTGAGTTAAAACTGCACTCCAACCAGGATCAATAGCGTTATCGAAGTTGAGGTAATAAGGTCTAACCGCAAATCTAGCTGCTTCTCGATTGATGTTGATGAGAACAAGATAGCCTCTTAAGGCCCATCCTACTTCAAAAACACCTATCATCATAAAAATCAAAAGTGGAAAAATTATTGCAGCTTCTACCAAGCTTTGTCCAGATTCAGACCCTTCGATAAACTCAGGATACAATTTTTTCACGGCCAGTCTATGCTCCGTACTACTACCCAACGTTCAGGAATTGATTTAAGAATATCATCAGCACTGTAAGTTGCTGTGAATTGAACACTGAAAGCTTCACCATATGTCGTATCATCTCCATGAAGTGTCCATTCAAAAACCCCACCTGCTCCATTAGTAATTGATAGGTCGCCACTAATTACTCGACTGATATATTCAGGCCCAGGAATAGTTTCAATTAGCCCGGTAATTGTTCTACCAGTAATATCTACTACTTCATTGGTATCTTCTACTTTGAAAGTGAGTGATAAAATACGCCCTACTTCATGTTGAACTGCTTTAGGTATCATAAGTCACCTTCAGATATAGGAATGAATATGTCTCCTATAGATAAAGTTATGGGGATAGAACCCTCAGAACTGGATATAAGAGCTAACCCAGTAAAGCCAGGTATAGTTATATCATTAGCACTGGCAGGTATAAGAATAACGCCATGAGTGGTTTCAACTTCTCTTACAATAGTTGTTTTGCCACGACCAAACCAACCCAATATCCAGCCTAATAAATCTCTCACGTTACACCCTTAACAGGTAAAGCGGTAGCATCTAAAGTAACAGGGCGGGTATTAAATGTTGTCCCCCCTACTTTACGAATTATCCAATTACCCGTTGTTTCATCTACTTCAACAATGCTACTTTCAAAGTGAGCCAAGATTACCTCACCCAAACTGGCTACTTCAAAATCACCATCATTTTCCATACTGGTAATACCTTTCTTTAGTACGGCTTTGGCAATTGCCAGTAATGTAGCTGCACTTAATGTAGCTTCTCCCCCTCCACTATCTCCAATAGCTTGTAAACTATGGATAGTTCGATCAAATACAGTCGTACCATCATCCATAATTTGATCGAGATAGGTTCCTGATGGTACGGCAGGAATACCCGTAGCCGTTCCTACTAAATGATCCAGATTTATATCGGCTAATGCTTGATCTATTTCATTATTCACTTCAGCCGGAGAGATGTTATTAAGAGCCGCAATATCAACCTGAACAGAATTGATCTCGCTAATAAGTTCCGCATGGGTAGGGCCATCATAAGTGGCGAGTTCTGTTGCTACCTGAGCCGGTGTTGCTCGGCTACTAACTAGAGCATCCAGATTATCTAAATTAGCTGCCCTAGTTATGGTTAAACGAGTTTCCAGTTCATCTACTAAAGACTCAATAACTGCAAGACCTATTGTTCCATCTTGTAGTAACGCTAAAATAGTTGCAACTTCTGTATCTACATAAGATTTAGTTAAAGATATATCTGTCCCTGCAAAACGAGTAGCATCCGTCAAGATACTATCCCTAATTTGGTCAGTGGGGTCTACTCCCTCAATCTTCAAAACATCGGCCTTTATATTGCCATCCACTGTAAGTGCTGTTGGGATGCGAGTTTGCAGGTCATCCGTGTCAGCCTGAATAGTAGTCAGTCCATTAGTGAGTTGATAACCAATAGTCCCAGGCGTTGATAGCGTACTGGTTAAAATTGCCCACACACTGGCCGGGTCGCCCAGTAAATCGGTAAACACTGGTGAAGGCTTGCCGTTGTACCACGCCTGAAGCCCGGTCAAAACATTTGTGCCATTATAGAAATCGGTCAGGTACACATACGCACTGGCTGTAGTAGTTTTGGCCGTAATGCGAACCGTGGCAAAACCAGCCACCAGGCCAGTATAATTAGCGGCCAGGTTGAATACCTGCCATGCTCCGGTCGTATCGTTAAGCGTGACTGTGGCATCGGCTACGGTTGAGCCGGGCAGGAATAATTCAATCGTGCAAACATCCGTGCCAAAGGCCGCATTCTTTTGAGCGAAGCCAAAAATAGAGGCGGCGGTTGAGGCTTTGATGCCGACCAAAAACTCCCACACGAAACCATTGGTTGAATCTTCTGGTGCGAGCCTCACGGTTAGATTGCCAGCCGTTTTATTGGTGGTGTCTACGAGGCCCGCACCGGTACTACGAGCGACGCCGGTATTGGTGTACCAGGCATGGTTGTTGGCTGTGGCATTATAGGTTTGGAACTGAACAGACGAACCAGCCAACATAATGAGGTAATTTGAGATCAATGTAGGTGAACCAAAGGATGAATTGATAAACACAACAGTGTTAAAAGCTCCCAGGTTAGAAACATCTGTACTTACATTAGCGCCTTTCGTGCCACATAAATAATTCGTAAAAATAGTAGCGGTAACTGCGGATAAAACCGTCCCGGCGCTTCTGATAGCATGAACTTCACAGTCATTAAGTACGATAAAACCACAAGAACCAAGCCTGAACCCGGCCTCACCTGCACTATTGTTTTTATTACATCCTATAGCGTAGCAACGGGTCAAACTCACATTGAAGGGCGTACTAATACTAAATCCCGTTCCAAGAACATCAAATGCAAAACAATCTACCAATGTTTTATTGTGTGGTGAATTTTGAAATACAAATCCAGCAGTTGCTAACCGTTGCGTAACTGCAACCAGGCCGGTAAATGTTCCCGCGATATTTGAATTTTGAAATAGAAATGCGGCATTGTGGCGGCTGCAAACTGAATAATCCACATTGCCTACAACAGCAGAGGCGTCAAGTATATTTAATCCCTGTTTGCTGGCTATGGCTGCTCCGATAATATCAAATCTAGTCCAATCTATATTAAAGTTCCCTACAGTGGTACAAACATTGCCGATGTAAAATCCCTTCGTTGCATCTGTGCTGTCAATCAGCACATTGCGCTGAATATTGAGCACCCAGGCATCAGTGGTATGCGTATGTGTTAACGCAGCCTCAGCCCCTCCTGATGTGGTACTCCAAACGTAGCTAGTAGCTGAATTTTTGGTGATGATAAAACGATATTCGGTGTGGTCATAAGTGTCAGTTGAGCCGATAGCCACCTCATCGCCTACACTCCAATCAACTGCTGCATCCATAATGGCGGGACTTGCCGCCGTACCCACACCACTGGACAATTTAGCTTTCCAGAGAGTTGTGCTAGATTTCGGCGTTCCCTGTAAGGTGAGCTTGCCGGTTGCAAATACTCTCAATCCATGATTCCCACTCACTGACATATCGAACCGCAACCGAGCCAACCGGGCCACTGGCATTGGACTGGCTACCGTTCCCATCTGCAACTCGCCTGAATTGTTATTGCAAATGATATTGCCTCCGCAGGTCAATGTCGCATCGGCTGTAGTGTCCCAGGCTAAGACTCCCAAATTGTTAATAGAAATCGCATTACCGAGCGTACGCTGAACCGCTACAACGGTATCAGTTTTTGAGCCGATGGTCTGCGTTCCATCCATCGTGACCGTGATTGCCGTTGCCTGGTTCTGCCCACAAATCCAAATGTCATCTGTTGTGCCGGGTACGCCTGTCCGGTCATCTGTTGCCAGGTACGCAATGTTAGCAGCACCGCTATCGGCTGCCGCGTTGGTCGTACCTGCTGCCCCGACATTAACGATTTTGAAACGATATGCGCCCGCGCCGGTAGTCGTGAACACATAAGGCGTAGCGAAACGGAAATAAACCCAGGTCAGAGCAACCAGATTGGTAACTGCAATTGAAACAGCCGCCGCCGTGTCAACTGTGCTTTCCTGCAAGGTTACTGTGACCGTACCGCCTGAGCCGATAGCGTTAATGAATAGCAGAACACCCGTGCAGGCGTTAGTTGTGTTCGGTGCGGTGAATGTGGCCGTAAACAGGTTGGAGGTGCTAATGGTGATGTTGGTCGAAGCGTGCAGCGTTGGCGTATTGGTGACACTGTTCCAGGTTGCGGCTGCACTCCATGTGCCGGTTGCGGCTGCTACTTTTTTAGCCATAATCTATAACTCGAATGAAATTTCCTGGCCAACTGTTAAGGCAGTGGCAACCAACTCTCGAATGTAGTCGGTTGCCACCGTGACAATATGTGATTCAATATTGGTCGGATTGCCGGTTGCCGATAGGACAATAGCAACTCCGTCAATCTTCGCCACCTGTCCACCAGGTTTGATGATATTAAATTGGGCCTCCAGTTTAGCCCCGGCATCCAGAGACGATACTGTGGTTATTTTTGCTTTCCAGGTTGCCATAACTTACCCCTTTTCCATTTTATGTCACTTTTAAGTATTTGTCAATGGCTTCTATCAGGTTAGAGATGAGAAAGCGGGGGTAGAGTAGAAATTAGTAGAAGGGTCATTGTTTAGTTCTTGTGGGTAAAATATTGATATTTTGCATTTGTTCCAGTTCCCGCCATACTTCTCTACGAGGAAGATAGGATGGTGGTAAATAAATAATACGTTGTTTTTCCTGTTGTTTGCTTAACCACACCATTACAAGTAATAAAATGCTCATTACTCCAATCACAAACCAGGGAAATAGTGAAGCTGTAACCGCTGCAATTGCCACTGAAGTATCCAATCTACTTTGTCCCTGTGCCCCAATAATTAATGCCTGACCCTGAAAACGAGTATATTCAAGATGGGCTTGCGCTCGTACTAATTTTTCTTCTTTGTCGAGTAGATTAGGAATGATAATCAACCATGTGATCAAACCTACTAGAGCCAGTGAGATGATAAAGATGAATTTCATTGACTATTTCCCTTCATATATAACTTCTTATGTATACTTGCTGTAGTAGGAGAAATTTTTAATTGTCGGGCGATTTCACGTGCGGACAGACTTGAATTACTGTCCAACAGCATCTGGACATCTGTCCGACACTGTTCAGTCGCGTGTTCGGTGTTCATTTGGACAGTGGACACCTGTCCAGTTTTGATTTTTTTAGTTTCAGCACGAATCAATTTTAAGTCCAGTTCCTTTTGTTTAAGTAAAGTTTTTTCTTCTTTATCAACAGTAAAGTAAACGTTACCGGCAAAGACAGCAAAGACAGCAAGTACTGCAAAGATTAGAGGCCCGTATCCATATTTAATGATTAAACTTGGAGAAACTATATAAGCAATAATACCAAGGAAACAAATCCAGAAATCAATGTCATGTCGTTTTTTAGAATGTAACTTGGTAACACCCGCTACACATGCTCCACCACAAGCCTCAAAACCAAAGAATGCCCCAATACCCGCTATGATAGCAAGCCATTCTGGTTGACCAAATTGAACATAAATATGATGTCCAATAGTTAAAGCACTTACTAGAGGGGTAGCTATAGGCCCCCCCCAAGCATAAAGTTGAGGAAGAATTGGACTGGTTAGATCAATGAATGGAATTTTCATTTTAATTTACTTTTCCTTCTAAATTAGACTCTACTATTTAGGTAAAATTAAATACAAAGTTATTTAATTCTTCTTGATTCATTTTTCTTAGTTCCCTCTTTCATCCCTTCTTCCATAAATACTTTGCCAGGTGTTTCTCAATCACATCTCTTAAGTGAAGATCATCTGCCCATTCATTATCACCAAACTCTGTACAAAGTTTCCGTAGGATTTTAATAGTTTCTTCTCGTTCCTGGTTCCAATAAGGGTAACTTACCTCTATATTACCACTTACTTTAGGCAGATGAATAGCTTGTACTTGTTCGTCATAAAATAAAGAACAGCATTGTATTGCCCAATCAAGATAGGGTTTGGGATTTTCATCAGCTAGTCTTACCCGTACTTTAGCATAGTCAGGATCAAAGATGACTACTGCTTGTCGGGTTAAATCAATAGTCACATATCCATTTTTATAAACATTCTGCTGGACAAGATAGTACCAATTATCATGATTAAATGGATTATCCCCCCATGTCTCCGTATCCAGCAGTTCATAGTCAGGGTTAGCTTTAAGATAGTTTTTAACTTCCTCATAGTCTTTAGTTTTTAATACTCGAATAGCATGACCATCAATTACTTTCATTATGTCCCTCAATTACTTCTAACATTTCTTCAGCATTTGGATTAACCAAATAGTGATTAGAACTACTTCTTACTACATGTCTCATGTCCCAGTGAACGTTGTCATGCGGAACTATCTTAGGCAGTGACCAGCCATTAGCGAGAACAAGCATAGCCGACATTAAACCTACAAAAGCCATAGATTCTGTAAATAATTGGCAAGTATCAAGTAAGTTCTTTCCGGTAAAGTTTTTGTTTATTATGGTTGGTTCCCCTATAAATTCACCCTGACCACCAATCTGTACAATGGTTATCAGGTTCATATTGGCTAACTCTATAAAGTCCAGAAACAGACTTTTATAACCTGTCTCGCCTCTAGGAGCAAGTACAATGTAGGGAGCAAATATGTGAACATGAAAGTTAGCTTCTTCAGGTAGTTCATATCTAATCTCAGGTAGTTCTGCTGGATTGATCCCCACACTTTCAGCCATAAAATGGTCAAGTCTCTTATCAGGTATTCTTCTAAATCCTAAATGAAACACTGTGTCATATACACCCCAAGGTGTAGGAACTACATAAGGCTGGATACCCATATCCATACGTTTAATCTTGTATTCCTCTGAGACAATAAACTTGTTAATGCAACTTTGGTACTCCATTAGCTCACGCATGGGCGCACAGTATGAGCTAGTGTAGAAGTCAACCGGCTGACCGGATTTCTCGGCTAAATAACGACAGGAGGGGAGTGAGAACAAAGCGTCTCCCAACTTACCGGGCATCGTTACAGCATATTTAACCATTAACTTTTCCTGAATACAAACGTAGCAAACGAGTAAAGACAGCCATCATATCTAAAATCAGGTTCCCCTTCCCATTGACCCTCATCTATAACCTGACAGTGATTTTTTATCAATACCTGTTGTAAACGATGTTTAAGGTCAACCATTGTATAAAATCTAACATCCGTAGCAGGAAGTCTATCTCCTGGTTTCCAACTATCAAGATAATCCATTGTCAGGATGCCATAGCCATTCGGTTTGATGAGTTTGCAAATATCGTTCAAAAATATTTCATCTTCAGGAATATGTTCAATAACGGATGTTGCAAAAACTACATCAAATAAATCAGGATACTGGATATAAGTGTATAAATGTAAATCAATTCCATTTTCCATTGGATCAATACCAATGATTTTATAACCCAATTTCTTTAGGGTTTCATAGGCTGTATCTTCATAGCATCCTGCTGATAGTATTCGTTGGTTCTTATCAGCAAATCCTCTAACTGTATCTAGTACAAATGCTTGCTGGACATTGGCTCGTTCTATCTTTCTGAGCATGGTTTGTGGGCAGAGTTCCCATAATAGTTTAATAGTTCCATCATAATCAAAACGATCCTTATTAGTCAGTAATCTATTGTAGGATAGCATCTAAAATCCTCTCGTAGTCTTTAACTAAATTTTCATTAGACCATAGGCGTTGATAAGGTTCCAATGGTAGGTTGCCGTTGGCTATTATCCATTTTAGACTGGCGTTATCTATAGTTATGGTAGGTACAGCGTTGCGGAGGTGACGGTGCATCCAATTATTAGTTATAGCAATAGGTCTTTTAACACTGAGTGCATAATCAGTTGAACTGCTGATCCCTCGCCCATACATGTTATCAAAGAAAAAACAATTGATCGTATTTTGAGCCAAGAAATCTAGTAGTTCATTATCTTCCATAAAATGATGAGTGATTTCAATTCGTATGGTAGGTTTTATAATAAGTTCTCGACAGTTGTTGGCTATTCTTTTGGCAGATTTTCCATCCTCATCCCCAAATTTAGCAAATGGGATATGGAAACGAATAAGAGCTTCATCAAATTCCTCTTGAACTTTGGTAACTATTTTTTCAAAGCCTTTGTTGTCAAAACCAAAACCAAAACTACCTATAACTGGGATACTGGGCAACGTCCATACTTTATTGTATTCAAATAAGGGTCTGCCTGTAGTGAAATGGTTGTATTTTTCAAAGAATGTCGGATCAAGATGGATATAGTAATCAAATCCCGTTAGTTCAACTTCGTGGAATAGAGCTATTTTTGGAACTGGTATTTTGGTGAGTAGATTATGATTTATCCAGGGCATGGTACTGGGGTAATAGTTGAATAGAACTGCCACAGGTTTATACTGCTCATATGTAGGCCAAAATGTCTCAAGATTGGTAACGTAAGGGAAATCATATTTTTGGGATTGTCGAATAATTTGATAAGTTCGTTTGCCAAATTGATTGACTCCGCAATGGGGTTCACTGGAATTTACAACTAGGATATTAGCCATATGACTTTTCCAACTGGGTATACTGTCCTTCCCCTAAGAGGTCATCCATCTCTCTGATTATATTATTTCGTTGGGCATTGAGTTTTTGGGCCTGTTTAGCGGCCAGAGCAACAGTTGTTACTACTTCAATGTTCTCATCTAACTTTAACTGGTATCTCATTACTACTTCCTGAGCATCCCAACAAAGTGTATTAACCTGTTTAAGATTAAGCGTTAAAACACTTAATGTATGTAATTTATCCACATCGGTATGGCGGGATAATCTTCGGGTAATGGCTGCATCCAGCATTTCATAGCGTTCCTGTAATCTATCTTTACCAAAGTGGCTCATTTTGAGTTCAGTTACGATTAGCTCATCTATAAGTGTTGCGGTACTTTTAAGTTCAATGCTCATAGTAATTGAATACCCTTGTTGGATATAATTTCTGGTTGAGGTAATGGAAATATAACTACCCCCCCATTAAAGATATATTCTTTGAGTTTGTTTAGAAAGAATGATCTGAATTGCCAGGTCAAAACTAAAATAACCGGAGGATTTATCTTTAGGATGTTATCTTCGTGAACAATCGGAATACCAGTAACGTTCTTTAAGCCAATCTTTTCCTGACTAATTTCTCCAATCGCTTTTATCATGTAGAGATCACAATATTGAATGAGTGTACCAGATTTGGTAGAAGCGCCTAAAGCATAGAGAGGCCAGTTAGTTAAATAATTCCTTAACTTTTCTTTAATAGTCTGAACGTTGTTTCTAAAATTACTAAATTCAAAATCCTGACTAACCAGAAAATTTATTTCTTGTCCTAAATGTAAATAGTAATTATCACATTTATGTTTATTTGTAATATGTCGAATGTAAAGTCTAACTGAACCGCCATTAACCTGGTTACGCTCTATATCAAATATTTCAAGTCCATATTGAGCTAGTAACCAAACAAGAATATCGGTTGAATAGTAACATAAATGTTCTTGACAAATATTGGTAAAGTCGTTGTTTTTGATGGTTTCATAGAGGTCAGTGTACTGAGCAATCCAGATACCATCTTCAGCTAATATCTGAGCAACATCACTGATAAATGTTTCAGGACTTTCCAAGTCATAGAGCATGGCAATGCTGGTAACTATTTTAGCTTTTTGAGTTATGGGGTAGTTTTCAAGTGTGAAATAGTTGTTAATATAGTAGGTAGCAAAGTGACCATACTGAGATAAGTTACTAGCGGGTTCAAAGGCAACTTTAATAACATTATCAGGATAAAAGTTGAGTAATGTCATATCGTTTGCTCCAATATCACAAACTACATCTCCACTTTTTAATTCCACTCGATGTAAGGCTGATTGAACAATTTCTCCTAATGATTTAGTCATAGATGGATTGAGTGATGAGCGATACCAGTAAAAGTCTTTGTACATCCGATCTAAATTAACTGAATGTTCTAATTGCACTAATCTACAATTTACACATCTAACTAAATGCAGGGGAGTTTTATCCAGCACAGCTCCATCTTTACTAAAACCGGATGGGTGAATTAAACCTAAATCAAGGATGGATTGATAATTTGTTGAACTACATATTCTACATTTCATCGATTAAACGCTGTCCTATATTTCTCAAATTTTGGCTCATTTCCCCACTTGCGAACATAATATCCTCTATTACGTCTGAAATCCTCATGGTGTTGTTTCATTTGAGCATCAGTGTAAGCAGCCAGGGTAGAGGATGAAGTATGTTGAATATTTGTGGGAATAGATTGCCATTTAATATCCGCAAGGGTCATGCGCCAGAAATAATCACAATCCTCAAAATAAGCTGGATAGAACTCTTCATCAAAGTAACCTATCTTTTCAATGGTTGCCGGACGGATCATAAAACAGCTAAACATATTCAGAAATTCAATATTATCTGTGTAAAAAACTCCGGCATCAGAGGTTTGATAAGCATCGTAGAATGATTTAATATCATTTTTACCAAACTCAATATCATCGTTGCAGATGATTAGAGGTTCTTCAATGGTTTGTAGCAGTAAGTTCCATGATTTAGCTACACCTAGATTTCTACCGGGATGCATCACTGAAAAATCCAACTCTGGACTTAATTTACCTCCGTTATCTACAATTGTTATCTTGGCTGGTATGGTACTTTCTCTGATAGATTGTATACATAGTTCTAGCTTGTCGTAGCGGTTCAAAACAGGTATTCCGATATTCATTGGGTGTAATCTTTCGTTAAAATCTCACTGTAATCTTTATCTAAAGTGGGTAATGTGGTGTTATAGATATACTTATAAATCAATGCACTAAAACGATCAGTTAGTGCTTTAGCTACTGCCCCTCTACCTGTTTCTTCAAACTTTTGGTGGTAAAATCCCAAAAGCAATGTAGGATTGATTTCAATACAAAGTTTGAATGGTCTGGTTTTTACTCCCTCTTCTTGCATAATGAACTGAGTTTCAAGAAACGTATCAAACTGGGTTTGAATATCATTTAACTGTTTACGATAACTATTTTTAAGTTCTTTTACTTCCGCTAAGTGACTATTTTGTACATTACCTAACAATCTTCCTTGTTTGGTCATTTCTTTTTTATAGGTTTCTTGTTCTAGTTCAATAATTAACTGGTAGTTCTTAACAGTAGTATCATATTGTTTTTTGGTTACAAACGGCCACCATTTCATTTCACTACTCCACTCAATAACATTCGTGCTTTAATTTTTTGAGCAATTTTAGGTATCATTTCCTCATCTACCGGCACTTCCACTGTTTCCAGAATAAATGATTGTGGTTTATGCATCGTTGAAGCAAAATGAGTAGCTGCCATTTGTTCAGCCATCTCCTGAGTTTCGTCAATAGCAAAGTAGATGCTGAGTTGGAAACCTGTTTCGTTTTCAGGTAGAGCTAAAGCAATGGCAAAGAGTTTCATTTCCATCCCATCTTTTCAGTCAAACCTTTTTTCATTTCATCCTCAATCAAGTTTAGAAATCTTTTTATAATGATTTCTCTAAGATTAAAGTGTGAAACTAAGGCTGGATCACGTAACTTCATAGCCAAACTGGGTTCTAAACTGATTGTAATAATCCAATCCATTTTTTCTCGACTAGCTTTGAATTCACTGAGTTCTTTAATAAGGGGGTCAAGTTGGCTTTGAAGTTCAATATATTTTTCTCTACATTCCTCTAAAATTTTACGATTTTGAGCGTATCTTTCTTTATCCAATCGTTCTTTTTGAAATTCCAGATGTTTATTTAGTATATGCTTATGTTCTTTTATAGTCATTAGACCTAATTTATTAAACCAGTTCATTCCATTCCCCATAACTCAGGATTATCCCTTTGACTTCTGGCAACATCCATACAGTAGGGGCAATCGTGAACTTGACAAAAACAGTGTTGAGAATGCATATGTATTTGGTGTTCAGTGTATTGATAATTGGTGACTCTATTTTCCTCAAAGAGTTTAAGAAGTTCGGTTACAGCTTTTTCTTTGTTAAATTCAGTTATTCTTTTTTCATCTACTCCGTCCCAAATCCAGTCAGTAGTAATACAAGTTTCTAAAATATCCTCAATTTTATTTCGTAAATGATTCATATGATTTTCTCCGCTTCTTTTTCCCACTTACCTGCATCAATAAATGCTCTTACCTTAGCAAAGCCCTCTTCAAAGTCACAGGCCATAAAACTTCGGCCACCTTTACTTTTAGGTGGAATAAATGCACCTGCTTTAACAAAGTTCCGATAAGCAATCATCACCTGAAATTGAGCGTTGTTTAACCATTTAAGTTGCTTACCCATCGTTTCAGCCCCTATAATAGCTGCTCCTTTTTTTCGACCCTGGGCTACTTCCCTAAATATCTTCAGTCGCTCATCACTCTCTGCCAAAATGTCAATTCCATTCTTAACTACTGTTTGTATTTCTGCCGGTAAGTCAGGCTTCATGGCTTTGAACTTAATAAGATTACGTTTACCCGGTTCTCTTAAAAGATAGTCGCCTTTTTCTTGAGGCAGATCATGTTCTTTAGGTCTAACTTCTAAAATAACTTCAGCCTGAGATTGGCTAATAACCAATCCGGCAATTCGGCGCTGAACATTATGTTTGATAAATGTTTGCATATGTCGGTAATGAGGATGCTGGATGGTTACAATTAAGGAACCATTCAATCTCAGTTGAGAAGCAATTCTACCCAGTAAAGCATCTCCTTCTTTATCAGCCGTTAAAATACTGGCTTCCTCGATAATGAGTAAGATGCGTTCACTGACATTTACCTGTAATAGCCGGTCAATTTCTTTCAGCAAATCAAGACATGCGTTGATGTCACCTGTCTCACTCCGTACAGCGTAACCTGTTAAAAGTGGTTGCCATTCCTGCCACATATCTTTGGGATGACCTTTGAAATCAGCCACATAGATATTAACGTTATCCATAAAGCGAGAGCCTTTACCGAATAGTTGAATGAGCATACTATGTAAAAGCCATGTCTTGGAGCCGCCCGTAGACGCGCCTAGTAAGGTATGTTCATCCATTACGTCTACTCTTACAGGTCTATGTCCATTCATTCCCAAGATAACTTCAGTGTTTTTTAGTTGGTAATAACTGATGTAATCACTGATTTTTTCAATGGTAGCCTTGGCCTTGATAGGTATCTTGATGTGTTTCGGTTGAGTAATGGCTTGGTAACTCCATCGAGTAAGTCTGAAAGTAGATATAATCAAACCAAATGCTACCAAACTAAACGGCTGATGTAATTGGAACCGTAAGGTAAAGAATAAAATAACCCATAATATTAAGAAAGAAATCCAGATTAAAAATAGGTAGTTATCCATAGAATTTTTGATTGATTAGTGATTTGATTAGTTCTTTACCTGATTTAACATCATAGTTACCCCGGCTCATGTGTAATGCCAGTTGATTGATGTCAAACCAAACTTCACTTTGTTCTCTTTTTACCTGAGTATTGGCGCTTTTGGTTCGACTAATAGCCATACTAAAGCCTGGTGAAACTCGACTACTGGATAAAAATACATGATCGGCTGAACTCAGTTTAATGCGCTCCATGCGATAACCCGTAGCTTTAACCCACAACCAATAAAGTGGATTATCGACATATTCGTCAATCTCAGGACTGGCTTTGGAGGTGTCTAGTTCAACCATTTTAAGTCCAATCCATCCCCAAGCCTTAAAAATAACCCCACCACCTTTATCTACGTTGATACAAACAATATGCCACTCACTATTCCATTTGATACTCTCGATAATAGCTGGAATGAGTAATATAATAGATAATATCAAACCAACTATTAGAACATTGAAAGTAAAGTCTATTAGATAAGTTAAAAAGTAAGTAGCTATCCATAGATTAAGTATCCAAAAAATGCTGTCACCCCACTCTTTAATAACCTCATAGAAGCATCTATGTCCGGCCCATTCAATAACTAGACTTTCATTTTGTTGAATGCGATTAAGAATTTTATGTGGGATTTTCATAGAGTACAGGTACGCCCTCGCGTATGAGAATATATTTGGCCCACTTAAACTGATTTCGAGCCACTGAAAACATGATTAAATCACCGGCTACGTTATAAACATAGCCCCATGATCTAACACCATGTTTGTATAGCAAACTATAAATATCGTTTCTATCAAAACCTATGGCCTGAACTCCAAAGTGACTGACTTGACCTTCCAGTTTATCTTGAATGATGGCTGCTACAGGACTGATCCAGTCAAATCCGGCGATAAGATTAAGTAGATTTTGAGTTTCCATTTTCTTTTCTTACTCTAAGGTTATAATAAATAAACGCTACTAACCAAGGGAGATTACCTACAATACAACCACCCAAACCATATAGTAACCAATCAGGAATATTGATTGTCATTCTGCCATTCTCCTTTAGTTATTATTCCCCGATAGGTATAAAACCAACCATTGTTTTTACAAATACGTTTAAGAATATAACTCATTACACTGGTGCTGGCATAGATACCTTCTTTATCTCCATACCATTCACTAATTTGACGAATTGCCGGAGAGATGCCATCGTGTTCCTTTTTGAAATTAAGAATATAGCTCTTAATCATTTCATCTTTGTATTTACTTTTTGGGGAGGATGTAGGGTCTGACTTCATAATACCTTAATTTCTCTGTCCACCAGATAGATATTTCGTGTTTTCGGGCAATCCATTCAGTGGTAACTTCAGGCCCATAACCCCTGATTTGAGCGACTACTTCATCAGGAATAGTCTTGAAACCACGCGGTCTTTTGGATTTAGGTCTGACAGGTTTTTCTGGTAGAACATAATCTTTAACATTATTGATTAGATACCATAGTTGGGCTTTTTTGGGTTGTGCCCTATTAAACCGATAGCGAATTCTTAGAAACCTTCTGATTAAACCGGCTTTCCACATAGCTGTTAAACATTTATAGACTACCACATTTCCAAATTCATCCACTCGTTCAGCTATTTCCAATGCCTGTACCGGAGTTTGTTCGGTAATGGCTACTTTAATAAACTCAAAGACATCCCAGTTCTTATCACTAATGTCAGAGGGATCAATGGGTTCTTCGGGAAATACTTCCTCCAAGATTAGGGCAAAATTGTATTCAACTTCCTGCGTAACAGGGCTATTATCACTATTGATTATTTCCATCAGGCTTCCTCTATGGTCAGGATACAACAAGCAGCATCAGGATTTATCTGATATGACCAATCGCCCGGTATAACATGGGTCATATCGTCATCCTCAATGATTCGAGTATCTACTAACAAATCAAGTGGTGCATGGCATAAATTAGCATAATCAAAGTGGTGATTAGTTGCTCTAATAAAGTGAAAAGAAATTCGTAGAGGATACTGCCATTCTTTTAAGACTAAAGATGAGTTATTAGCAGCCTCAAACGCTTGAGGATACCAGTTCTTAACCGCTTCAGAGGATGTAATAAATGGTTTACCAGTCTTTTTGTTGGTAAATATATCTTTTGAATTTTTTTGGCTTGGCGTATTACCTGGCAAAATTAGCTTAAATGTTCCCATCTTTATTCCAATGCTTTGGATATAACTCGTTAGGCCAGGGAAACTCCTTACCAGGGCCAAATGAATTATCAACTTTTATAATTCCTACACCTTTGTTTTTTGCTATAACTTGATCTTTAATAAGTTCAATAGCTTCATCTAAACTATTAGCTTTTACATGGACTATCCACATTCCAGTTCTATACTTTATAGATTTATTAGTAATAAAACCATTTGGATGGGTAACATAAAGTTCATACTTTTTCATCTAAGCATATCTCCATTGCACTATCCTGACCTATTTGAGGTATTTTCCTTGCCCATACCACTCGTTCAAAAGCATATCCCCATTTTTTGTTGTCGTAGAAATCTTTAAGCATTGCCTGAAAAACATTCGTTTCTGGAAAAATTAGCAAACCTGAGTTAATTAGACTTGCTAGAAATTCAATACGTTCTTTTTTAGTCACTATAGGGTCCTATTTCCATTGCGCTATCATGTCCAAAAGGTCTACTTCTAAATTGAGGTAGTTTACCTGTGCCTTCACAATAAGGGCATTTGATGACTTTGATGTATGGAGGTGATGATAGATTTTTATACCACCATGTTGTTCCACCACACATTTGACAGGCTTCTATCATCTCTTTGGCTACTTTTCTTAAATCTTCTATAGGATTTGCATCTCTACTTGACCAGTCCATAACGTCTTTCTTGTGAAACGATTGTTCTACAATTGTACCACAACTACTAGGGAGTGTCAACTATTTTGACATAAAGGTTGATTTCCTCAACTATTTGTGTTAAACTATCCATTATGATAGACAATGCTCTCCGTGATCGGGTGAAGGAATACTACGAAAGTCACCGCTTATCATTCGCTCAACTCTCCACCAAATCCACTGAAATCTTTAATGCCAAAATTACCGTAGACCAACTTAAACATTGGTCAACTGAAGATGGTGGTTGGAAAAAAGCACCCATTGAAGATACGGTTAAACTCAAGATAATTGCCGATAGAATATTCTTGGCAATCGAAGAAGATGAAAGATTAGACCCCAAAGATTTAGTCGCATTAGCGAATGTCTACCTCAATTATGCTACTAAAAGTCCTCCTGATACGATGGATGATAGTCGCCCCACTATTCAACAAATTATTGATGAAACTGCCAAGGCAATGAAAAATGGCAAACTGGACAAGTAACGAAGTTCAACATGCCATTCAATGTGTCCAAGACCCTATTTATCTGTTGGATAATTTTACCTGGATAGATGCTGATGAAGGCATCATGCCATTCAAGGTGGGTAAAAGTCCAGGGATGGACTATTTCTATCAATATGAAATCATCCAGCATCTACTCAATAGAGAGAATGTAGCTGTTCTAAAGAGTAGACGTGTAGGACTAAGTTGGATTGCCAGTTTCTATGCCGCATGGCTTATTAACTTTCATCGGGGCATGAACGTACTATTTCTATCCCGTAAGGAGAGTGATGCTATTTCATTGGTTGCCAAGGTCAAGTTCATTCTGATGAACCTGGCCTATAAAGATAGTGATGACATTACTGAAGCAACCCCGGCTGATTTCCTCAAGAACAAAATTGTCATTGATAAGCAACAAATGATAGGTATAGGTCATCTCAATGAGCATGGTGAAGTTTCCAGTATTAGTAAAGTTACGGCATTAACAACGACCAAGCGTTCAGGACAGGGTGAAAAAGCCAAGTTTGTTTTTGTGGATGAGGTACAGTCCATTGAAAATCAGGATGAGGTATTCGCTTCAGCACTTTTAACAGCAGCCAGAGCAGGACATTGGATGATGGGATCAAGCGCCGGAGATATTGGTTCCCGCTTCCACCATATTTGTATGCAGGGACGAGCCAAGGAAAATCGCACTTATTGGTACAGAGAAGTGTGGCCTGAAGAAGCTGGAATTGACCAGGATATGATTGCCCGATCATCCGAAACATTAACAGATGATATGGTACAGCAGGAATGGTATCTAACCTTTAGACAACCCGGTAGTCCTGTCTTTGATCCTACCCATCTGGCGGCATGTTACAAACCTCTCGATATGTTTCCTGAAATTAAAGCCAAACTTGAGGCTTATCGTGAACTGGTTAGAACTTCAGGTGGATTATACAAGTACATGTCGGGTGTTGACAGTGCAATGGGTAAAGCCCATAAAAAAAGTAAGGACAAGGATTATAATTACTTTGTTGCACTTACGAATGATGGTATAGAAGCCTTTACTTATTACGACCAAAAACCCCTCAGTACATGGGCAGGACAGAATCTAACCCTACCCAATGGTCAAATCATCAGCGCACCCGGTAAAGTCTCTGAACTCCATACAGAATGGCCCGGTTTATGCACAATTGAGGAAAATGGCCCTGGTGTTGTTGTTATTTCACGTCATATTCTACCTGAAGATGGCTTTTCAACCATGCGTTTTATTGACATCAAGCATCAAATTAAATCCAGAATTATCAAAAACCTGATCATTGCTATTGAAAGTCATTCCATTGTTATTACCAGTGAAAAGACCTATCAACAGTTATCTGTGTTTCAGAATGGAGAATTACCTGATACTTATTCCTGTATGGTAGGTTATAATGATGACGCTGTTTTAGCATTGGCTGAAGCATATGATGGTTTACTGTCCGAAGGTGGTAATGAATTAACCTTTGGTAGTGGTAAAACGCTTGACACGTTAAGTTTAATGCCGTATGATAAAGCATATCATGAACTCATTGAGTTAAAGAATGCCTCAATTGCTCCGGCCATTTCATATCGTATACCGGAAGGATTGAGATTATCATCTGCTATGCCGTTACCATTGGAAGAACATCCCCGATTAGCCAACCCAAAATTTATGGCTAATGAAGAAATACTGAAGGCAATTTATGAAAAACAACGGAAGTTTGATAGACACTAGCCTCAAAGATTTAATTGTAGGTCAATTAGGTGGTGATGAAGCCAAACCTATTTTGGAGATTATGAACACCTACATGCTCCAAAATAACATTATCAATGCCCCCCCATTAGTAGGAGATGGCAACACCCAACCACTTTTAGGAAGTGGACAAACCAAAGGCGATTGGCGTATTAACCTGACAATGCCTGATGGTCAAAAACAGGATATAAGACCTGACAATGCCTTATCCTATACAATTATCAGAGAAATGCTAAAAAGTGGGCCAATCAGATTTGCACTTGAGATGAAACGAGCGCAAATGGTTAGCGTCTTTAGAAATCGAAGAAGTGTTTCAGCTTATTGTAAGAATGAAGAGATGCAGCAAGTTACTGAGTTTGTTATAGAGCATGTTTTGCCGTTTGCTGCTTTTGAATTTACATGGTCGGCACTCGTTTATGGTTCAGCTTTTATGGAACAGGTATGGGAGACTAAAACTCTCAGTCAATTAGGTTTGGATGGTAGTAAATACTACACCATTCCCAAGCAGCTAAATTTGGTTCCTCATGAAACAATCAGACATATCAAACGAACCAATAGTGGTGACTTTGATGGCTATATTCAAATGGCTGACTATAAACTAGGAACTTACTATATCATGGCAACTCCCAGTACTGGTATATTTAACCCTGGCGATGTAGATGTCAAGATGCAAGATGCTCTGGTTATCCCCTATAACGGTTTCAGTCGTAACCTATGGGGTGAAAGTTTTCTTTATCCTTTATATCCACTTTGGTTTTGGTATGAGATTATCATTCGTTGTTTAGTTCGCTACTCCGAACTCATGGGTGATCCTCCAAGATTGGGTAAAGCCCCATCGAGAAAGAAAGTTAGATTATCGGCTAATAGTAATGATCTAGTGGATGCCATTGATTACCTATTAGCTCTTGCGGTTAATTTAACCAAGTCCAATGCAGTTGTAATCCCCTCGGATGTAGATGAAAATGGTAGACCTGAATGGGAATTGGGTTATATGCAAACTCCTGATCGGTCACAACCATTTGTTCAAATTATTGAACTCTTTAATCAGATGATACTACGGTCAGCTTTGTCGGGGGATAGGGCTTTTACTCAAGCAGCCGGTGCAGCCGGTTCAAATGCTTTGGGAGAGGTTCACGCTGAAGCAACAGCGTTACATAATGAAATGGTAGTTAGTTCATGGCTGCATTATCTCAATCGTTATTGGATTTCTAATATTTCCAAATTTAACTTGGGTGAGAATGGTGTTCCGGTGTGGTTAGAGGTACAGGGGCTTGACCCAAGAGAGCGAGAATTTCTAACATCCATTGCTGGAATAGCAGGTAATTCAACTACATTCCAGGAATTCTTTTATATGGTGGACTGGGAACAGTTGGGTAAGATGGCAGGAATGCCAATGCTATCTAAAGAACAAGCGGCTCAATTAAAAGCTGATTTAGCTAAACAAGCTCAAGATCAACAAGTAGAACAAATTCGTCAACAAAATGAACTCAATATTGAAAGTCAAAGGCAACAAGCGGAAATACAACAACAATTTACAACTCAACCATCACCAGATGAAGAACCTACTAATCTTGAAGTACAGATGCAACTTAATAAATGGCTAAATAGTGATAATGTTCCTATATTTTTTACTCAGGGTGAAGTTAAAAGTATTTTATTGGGAAACCCATTTCACGATAATTTAGGTAAATTTGCTTCTAAAATGGGGGGATTATCTCCTGCCCCTATACTTAAAGGAATAAAGCAGGGTATATCTAATGTAGGGGAGAATATAGGTGAAGGAGTAGAAGCAGTTAAAGAGAAGTCAGGATATAATAAGTTATCCCCTGCTAATAAAAAAAGAGTTAAACTTTTAGCGACTGTTGCGGCAGCAGCGGCAATAGGTACAGTAGCCATAGCTGCTACAGGGGCAAAAGTAAGAATAGATACCAAACTTGTATCCAAAGTTATAAATGGGGTAGAGTTCAAACATTATGGATCAAAAGCAGTAGATATTGAGAAATTGGCTAAAGTTGCTTTTGAGCGGCAAAAGGTTGTAGGAGATTTTATGGGTAGTGCCCCACAACTTAGACAAATGGTTTTTGCTGATCCTTTTCAAATTGGTAAGTTACAAACATCAGTTGGTCAAATAAGTCCTAAAGGCTTTGAATCATTTATATATGGAGCAGGTAAATCAAGTTATGAAAGTAAATTAGATGAACTGGCTAATTCATCTAGTTTGTTTAAGGTATCTGATATAAAGTTAGGAGCTTCGTATTTATTGCATAAGATACAAGGAAGTCGAGTATATGGATTTACAGTTTTTGATTCTGGAAAAGTTTTTGTCGAAAATAGCTCGTTAAAGAACATGTCTGATACTATTACTCATGAACTTGTTCATAATGTTAAGCAAAATCATAAATTTTGGCTTAGAAAAGGGTCACAGGGACTTGCAACATTAGAAGGAGCTACTGAGGGTGTAAATAAATATCTTTCAAAGGGAGCACGTAAAAGTGGATATGATCCTACTGTTACTTATTTGAACAAATTAGCTCAACAACATGGTCTAGCTCCTGCTGAATTTTTTAAGAGCATGATCCTAAATCCCGAACTAATAAATATTCAATTAGAGGATAAGTTAGATTTATCAGGTATTGAATTATCAGAGGAAGGTATTTTATTAGCTGTAATTCAAGGTCAATATGATTTAGTAGAAGATGAATTTATGGATTTGATAGAAAAATATAAGGATGATTTTCCTGAAAATGAAAAGACTTTAGAATTATTTGATGAGGATGAAACTGTTCAACTTTTTAACCCCTACCATGATGAATTAGGAAAGTTTACATCGGGTAAAGGTGGTGGTGGAGGGGCTGGTGCTGCTACAAAAATAGCGGGTAGGATTGGTGGAGATATAGCAAGTACAGTGGGTACTATGGCAGGTGGCCCCTTAGTAGGTGCTGCAATAGGACATCTAACTCAACGAGCTATTACAAAACGACAACAAGATTTAGAAGCTAGATTGACCCAACAAGGTTTTGATATATCACAAAAGAAGTTTAATGAACAATATAAAAAGTTAAATTTTGCTGAGAAAATACTGGCTAAACCTGCTGAATTCGCGGCTAGAAAAGATGGAATTATGCCTAAAATAGCCAGATTAGGATTGGATATAGCTCCTGAATTAGCTTTTAGATATACTATTGGAGCAGGATTATTTTCAAATGCTACTTTATTGGGGGGGGCTGCTACGGCTGCTGCATTTGGGGCAATATTTGGAACTGCACCTGCTGCTGCAATTATAATAGGGGGATTTGCAGTAGGTATTGGGGCTATAATGATAGTAAATCATGGTCTCGACTTTGCCGGAGATGCTGCGGTTAGGTCTTATCTTAATCGCTATGCTCCTAAAGACCCTTATCATTACGATTTTACTCATATGAGTAATACCAAGAAAACGTGGAAAGCCACTACTATTACATGGGATATTACCCATACTGTTCCTGATCTAATTGAAGGATTGGGTATAGGAATTGCTTATAATTATTTTGGCCCAATGATAGGATTACCGACATTTGGGGGTGCTGGTTTAACAGACCAATTAACTAATATGGCTATGGAGTATAAATTGGAAAAAGATGAACCAGGAGACATTCATGAATTACTTTTTGCAATGCAACCATATCTAGCTGCATTAGGTGTTCAGGCTATTAAGTATATTCGTTTACCCTATGATGACCAACTGCAATATATTCCGGGATTTTATGTAGATGGTAACAACCTCGTTATAACTTATGAAACTCTACCAGAACTGTTACAAGCTATGGAAGATGGTACTATACCCGAAATTAAACATATTGAATTTGGTACACCCCCCGAAATAACAATAGATACTACTCAACTTGAGGAATATCAATTAGCTAATCCCTATCATGATGAACTGGGTAGATTTAGTGCAAAAGATGGAGGAAGTTCAGAAAGTGGGGAATCATCTGAAGTTCATGCCTTATGGGGAAGTTTAGACCCCACTCACACACCAAATGCAGTTCAGGCCCAAAAATTAGGTCAAGCAGTGGTTAAAGATACTGGTAAGTTATTTAAGAGTGGCTTGGTTAAAGACTTAAAAGTAAAAGCCTGTGATGATTGGCAATGTATGAAGTCAGAGACAGGTATAGATAAGAACGTTTTGGGAGTTTACTCTGAAGGTCAATTAACTATCTCACCTTATGGTACAGCCTATTCAGCTTACAAGAGTAAAGATTTCTTTAATCGGGTAGTAGCTCATGAAACCACGCATGCGCGTAAGCGTTCAGGTGGTGGAGGCATTGGTTTAATGTCCAAGCCTCAATCCGATCTGGAAGAAGGTTTGACTGAAATTATTAGTCTGAATCATATTGGTTATCCTTATAAGAAAAGCCCTTATATTAAGCAGATGCGCTCAGTGGCTTATACAGTCCGAAAAGCATCAGGGGGGGATACCACTAAAGCATGGCAAGTTGCTAATGCCATGCATTATCATAATGATGGTCAGTTAGGTTTGTCTACTTATCAATATTACAAGGGGGATAATAAATTTAATCAGGGTTCCGATGATGACATTGATTGGCTGTTTAGCCAAAGACCCACTTCTCTTGAAATTACTGATGAGGGGGAATTAGAAGAAACTTTTAAGAAGTCTGAAGAGGAGATTTATCGAACGGTCAGAAAAGTCCAGAAACAGACAAATATTGAGCCAAGACCATTTACTGATGAGGAACTTAAACTTGAGGGTTCAATCTTGTTATTTAACCCCAGTCATGATGCATTGGGGAGATTTGCTAAAGCATCGGGTATAGCCACAATTGCTAGTGCTGGTGCTACTATAACTGGGCTTATAACCTCTAAAATAGCTGAAACAACTATAAGAAATAAGGCCAAAGAAATTCAAAAAAGTGAAGGTATTTCAGGATCAGCAGCCCGCGAGAAAGTTTATAATTCCAAAATTTTTGAAAAAGAGATTGCTGGTAAAAAGATTGGTATTACTTATGGGCAAGTTCATAAAGCAGGAAATATAGTAGCCACTGCTGGATTTGCTGCAACAGCAGTTAGTCTTACAACTTGGAATATTGCTTCAAGTATGAAAGAAACTTCTAATGATGTAAATTCAATCCTAAAGTGGAAACAGAAGCAAAATACTTATTATACAACTAAAAAACCAACATGGCCTCCTGAAGCTAATCATAAAGATTTTGAGAAAATGTATTCTACTTTAGTTAAAAAATATCATCCTGATGATAACCCTGCATTACCATATGCTACGATAAAAAGAATAAATACGTTCTATTCCAAAAAAGATTGGGGCGGAATGAGCGAATTATTTAGTAGTTCTGGTTTTCAACTTGAATTAACGGAGGAAAATGCTGATAAAATAGCATTGCTAGTAAAAATACTATATGAGGCTATTAAAGATAACAGTGACTTTCTTACATTTCCTGTACCTGATAATGTAGATGAAGTACCTCCGTTTGTTGTTATTGAGGATGAAGGTAAACAATGGTTAGTTATTGATAAATTTACAGCAGCATTGATTGTAGGAACTGTTATGGGTAATTGGAACGAACTTGATAAGTATTTAGGAGAAGAAGATGAGGGAACTGATAGACCTATCCCAAGCGAAGGATAAAGATCAGTTTGTAATGATTAGGGGTTATCCCCGTAGAAAAGAATACATTCGAGAACTAGAACAACGTTATTCAGCCAAACTCATTCCTGATAGTCAAGCTGATTTAATCCTACTGTTGGATCATCTCATTATCAGAGCTAAACAGGAAACAGGAGAATGGCCGGAGTTTATAGCAATGGAACGAGAACCAATGAAGTGGTTTGTTCCAATCCCATATGAGATCGAGTTCTGTTCGTTACAATTGATGATGTATCGGAAACCGGCTTGGTTGTGGTGTCCAAGAAATATAAATATACCTGTGGTATCATGGAGGAAAAAGTGATGGAACTATCAGATGAGTTTAAGGCTATTTTAGAAATGTTGGAACATCGAATTGAAGTTCAAGCCAAATTACAACAGATAATGGCAGAGTTACAATATAGAGCTATCCAACATGATGTTTCTAAATATACGTTTGATGAATTTGAGGGCTTTATAGACCTTAAAATAGTAGCCAGAACTTATCCTTATGGCTCACCTGAATATGAAGCTACACTTAAAGGGCCAGCGTTAGGACTTCACTTTGCTGCAAATTCCCACCATCCAGAGCATTTTGAAAATGGGTTTGAAGATATGTCTTTCTTTGATATTATCGAACTTGTTTGTGATTGGAAAGCAACTAATGAAGTTAGAAGTCGGAAAAAATTGACTGAAATTACTTGGGAAGAAAGTTTAGTTAAGGCTCAGGAACGTTTCAAGTTTGATGATAAATATTTATGGTTAATTAAACTTATTGCAAAGGAATTTGAATAGTGGGAGAGATAGTAGTCGCGTCCATTGCCGATTCAGCCAAATTAAACACAGGTTTTGCAACCGTAAGTAAAGAAATCAACAATGGTTTCTATAAAGCTGGTTTTAATTTATATCATTTTGGCATACTCGATTGGCAACCTGATATTAACAAAGAACTACCTTATCCATTCTGGCCTACCAGTCCGTTTGACCCGATGGGGAAGGAAGAAGTGTTACGATTTGTAGAGCAAGTGCAACCGGATATAGTTTGGATTATGATTGATCCTGGTAATCTACTACAGTATGCCATTAACTTAATTGAACTCAATGATCAACGTAAAAAGAGTGGGAAAAAGACGTTCAAGATACTAGCTTATCCTCCTGTAGAGGGTAAACCACTCTCAATGTTTCAGGCTACAGCTATCAAACACATCAAACAAAACGATGGTGAAGTTATTTTTTGGTGTGATAGTGCAGTTCAGGAGACAAAGAAATGGCTACCTGAGTGGAATTTTGATTATATCTATTTTGGGGCAGACCACGCTGATTTTAGACCTTATACTTTAGAGGAACGACAAATGCTTCGGTATAAGGTAGGACTGGATAAGTATTTTGTAGTCGGAGCATTTGGGGTAAATAAACGAACCAAAGGTTTTCCAACTCTAATCTATGCCGCTACGTGTCTTAAAGAATGGGGTTATGAAGATAAGATACGTTTTTACTGCCATACTGATCCATTAAATCCAGTAATGCAGGGGTATCATTTGATTGATATGGCTGATCGGTATGGGGTAGGTAAGATGTTCTTATGGAAACCTGATAATAATATTAAATCCAGAGGAAATGCTTATTTGGGAAATCCTAGAGAGAATGATACTTTACTTATGGCTAAAAATGCTAAAAAACCTCGTACTTCTACTGGTAGGAAAGAATTGTGGACTAATTATGATTTCATTTCAAAGATGAATTGTATGGATATTTACTGTGATGTTAGTCAAGTTGAGGGCTTTGGTTTGCCTGTCGCTGAAAGTATGGCTTGTGGTATTCCTACTATTTCAGTTCATGATCAACATGTTAGAGATGAATTGTGGGGAAACTATATTTATATGATGCAACCATTATTCCCTGATTTGTGGGAAACTTGGCATACAGGTTCTCGTTTGATTTCTATTGATCCATTGGAAGTAGCTAAAGCCATAGATACCATGTATAACAGTGATAAGCTAAGGGAAATAACCATTGAGAAGGGTTTGGAACGAGTGAACCAGTTTAAGTGGGCTAATACCCAACAAGCGATGGTTAGGAAAGTTGAGGAACTCTATGCGCGAAGCACTGGCTGATCTATGCCATGAGCAGTGGAGTAATTGGGTGAGATATATGTTCTCTAAGGGAACATTTAATGAGGATGGTAGTTGGACTATGCCTGATGATCTTGTTAAACGATGGATGCGACAAATGAACACATCCTATATAGGACTATTGGAAGCCGAACAGGAAAGTGATCGAAGAGAAGCGGATAAGTTTATTAAGATAATGGAACTACACAATGGCTAAACGTGGGCGACCTCCAAAAATCAAAATAATTGAGTTGCCAATTCCTACTACTAATGGACAACCAGCTATGGTAATAGAAAAAATCCCCTACACAAAACCAGAGATGCGTAAGGAATTCATTATTACATTTACTTCTATCCCTGAGAAAGTAATTTGCCCCTATTGTAAAGTTACTCAATTTACAGTTAATCAAGGTTCAACCAATGCTGAGATTGTTAGAATTTGTAAATGTGGTACGAAAACTACCTATAAATTTGAAATTTTACCATTTGGTATAACTACAAGTTCTCCGTTACAATGAATCTCACTCGTTTAATCTTCCCTTCACTTTCTAAAATATCCAGATAGTTACTAATAGTTCCTTTGGCTACTCCAATTGATTTAATCATATCCTGATAATTGGCATTGGGATGATTTTTGAGATAGTTGAGTAATAGATTAGGCCCATAATTGGCTGAACGGTGGGGGTAAAAATATCTTTTAATGGCTTTATGAACGGCTGCTCTTTTAACTCCATAAATTATACCAATCTCTTCATGAGTTAATCCAGTTTGCCATAATTCAATTACTTTTTTAGTATCAGGTAATTTTTTCTTCATGTAGTTTCATTACTTTTTCATACAATTCCAGTTGTGTACCAAACCTGGTTTCAAACGATTCTTTACCAGCGTGAAATGCTTCACTTATTCCTCCCAAGCGGTGATGATATGGGCAAAGAGGGATACGTTCTTTGCTTTTTAAGGCTAATCCAGTGTCCTCTCTCAAGTGATGTACCTCGGCAGGACTAAATTCCAGGTAAAATAGTCTGCAAATAATACAACCTTGTTGGGCAACATCACTATCTGTCATCCTTGAACCCCCCCTGTAAAAATATAACTTCATCAGCTATTACTTCATATTCCCCTACAATCCTACCGTTTTTCATTTCTCTGACTTTTACTTCAGGTACTAACCTACCAATCACCTGAATGTGGTCTCCTTTTTTGAGTGTTTTGAAAGCAGCATTGGCGGCTGGCCCTGTCAAGGTCACTGAAAACCATGTTGTTTCAGTGGCACTATCTCCGTTTGTGTCTCGAAATACATTATTAGTTGGAACAGACATTTTTACTATTGGTACTTCATTATCATTCATCCACATCTCAATGTCTTTTATTACACGGCCTGTTACAATAATTTGGTGGAAAGACCCAACGAACATAATAATTTTTACCTCTTTAATTAGTCTACTTTTGGACTTTTATTTAACTCTCATATACTACCATGAATAGCCAGTCAGGTCAACGCCAAAACAAACTACTTGACTTATGTAATCTAATGTGATAATATACCATTCAATTATATATTAGCCGCCATTTGAGGGCCAGTGCGTTTAATGCGCTGGCCCTTTTTGTTTGTCTAAAGGAACTAAAATGCCTTGGGATATTAAAAAGAACGATAAAGGCGAATACTGCCTACATAAGAAAGATGATGGCTCAATGGTTAAAGGTAGTTGCCATTCATCCCGTTCAGAAACAGCCAAGATGATGGCAGCGATGTATGCCAGTGAGGAAGGAATGATGAATGGAAAAAAGATGATGGAGAATGTGCAATTAGCACTATCTATGAAAAACCCTGTATGGCTTGGTTGTGCTGTAACCAACCGTCCCCATATTCGTCTCAAGGAACATCCCCTATCCGTAGTAGACATCAATGGTAAGAAATTTATTCGAGTGCCAATGATGAAAGCTGGTAAATACCGTCACCCCCAAGGTGATCTGGATATGACTGGTGATGTTCTCAATCAATTCATTGACAATCACAACAAAGGCTTGGCTGATTTTGAAGTGGTACTGGATGCCAAGCATCAACCGGATCGTGGAGCATTAGGACTGTTTGAGAGTAAACAGGGTGCATTTGTTCAGCGAGAGAAAGCGGGTACTCCACAAGTATCAGACCCTAATGGTGAACTATTAGTGGCTTATGCTATTCCAACAGGAGATGATGCTATTGAAACCATTGAGAGTGGTAAATTTAGACATGCTTCAATGGAGTTTCATCCTGATTATTCATCGAATGTTGAGCAAACTTATTTATCCTCAGATTTAAGGGAGATTGATATGACAGTACAGTTAGGTGGGCCGGGGAGTGGAAGAAAAGGACATACTACAGCCCGTAGACGCTTACCTGGTAAAGGTGGATTTCGTAGTTCACTGGGCAAAATGAGTAAAAAATTAAAACCTTTAGCAAAGTCTTTTAATAAAAAGGCTAATAAATTTGCTAAGGCTACAACTAAAGCATATGCCAATAAAGCTAAGAAACACAAACAATTTTATGGTCACATTGGTACAGGTTTTAAGCGGGCTGGAAAATTAGTGGCTAAAGAATATGGCTTGTTGGAGAATAGTTTAGAAACTATTCAACTCGATACTTTTATTCCTATGTATGAAACTTTGGTTGAGTATATCGAAGAAAGTCCAGATACAGATTTTGTGTGGTTTGATGCAGATATTTATGATTTTAGCGGTACTGATCTATCCAATGAGGATGGTTATTATAAAGTTGATAAACAAATGGCTGAAGAGATGTTAGCCGCTTTGGATGAATTAGCTCAAGATGAAGAATATCAACATTTATTTGAAGAAAGTGAGGAAGATATGTCCGATGAAGTGGAGGTAGATGAGACTGTTCAGGAACTTCAGGTGCAGCTTGAAGCAGCCCAGGCCAGTATCATTGCCCTTCAAAAATCAAACCTTGAAAGTTCGGTTAGGGCGCTTATCAGTGACCTACGGAACTTGAAAGAAGATGGTTATAGTTTTACGGCTGTAACCCTTAATCTAGCTGAAGCCCTGATGCTAGGTAATCCCATTGGTGAGGGGGATAATACCATCAAACTTGAGGATGCTACCAATCCTGGTGAAATTGCTACCTATTTCCGTAAGGGAATGGTTGAATTTCTAAAGAGTGCATTGGTTCGGGCCAAGACTGAAGGTGCTACTATCCCTGCCCAACAAATTCAATTGGAACGGGTTGAAAACGGCAACGGCTTGTATGACAAGGGCAAAGCCGATGCTCCTAGTTTCTGGTCACAGAGGTTCTAATGCCATTCAATCAAAATGATTTTTCGATGGTACACAATGTTCCCGGTGAGATTAAGATGCCTCGTAGTCTCTATGACTATCGTGGTTCTTATTGGTTTGAAGAAACCTACTTTCCGGTGGATGCTAACGGCAATCGTTATATTGATCCTGGTCTGGTCATGGCTGTAGCGGTTACGGCTACTGATGTTACGTATGGTGACACAGTTAGAGCCGTCCCCTACAATGCCGCCGCATCTTATGGTACAGGCTCAGATACTCCGGTAGGCTTGTTGGACATTCGATTGAATGCCACCTTGCAAGCTGAAGCGGTTGCAGCTTTGTATCACGGTCAGGTTCGTCAACGTAATTGTTATGTATTGGGTGTGGCTAAAGGCACAATTTCTGCTACTGTTAAAGCCGCACTTCCTGATATTGATTGGGTATAGGAGATTATAATGGCTTTTGAAAATGGAATGCATCTTTTAGACCCTCAATATCTTATGGGGGTACTGGCAGAACGGCAGGACTTTGGACTAGAGCGTCCCAAGTATATTGGGGCAAGATTCTTTCCAGTCCAAAATGTGCCGGAACAAACAGTTCTTTGGGAAACCATTCGGATAGAAAATCGTCTGGCTGGTGTTTATTCAAGCCGGGGTAAAGCAATTCCTGGGGATGACATTGGTTTCAAGACCAAATTTGCTAACCTTGTCTGGATTAAAGCAGCTAAAACGCTTGATACAGACCTGGTTCAAAAGATTCGTGATCCCGGTATGATTAACATCTACAAGGCTGGTGGGCCTTTGCCATTTGCTGTCCAGGGCATTGCGGATCGAGTAACAGCCAAGATGAATAAATACCTGGCTTACATTGATGACCAAATGGCTGCAATTAAGGAATACTTTGCTATCAAGGCAATGATTGGAAATCTTCGCTGGCCGCCATTGGGTTCTGATAATCTACCCATTGCTCTACCGATGCCTGAATGGAATGCCGGGCAAGAGATCAATATGCGTTGGCCCTTTACCGATGAGTTTATTTACCATCGGGATCGAGTAGATGCAAACGGCGCTCCGGCCCCTCGAACTGTAGCTAATCTGACAGGTGTGAATGGGGATGTTGGAGCGGGTTTCTTGTGGGATCACGCTAGCGCCAATCCTTTGGTTGATATGGAAGTATTGGGTGCTTTGATGGAAGATACCAAGGGTGTTAATCCTGATAATGCAACAATGATTATGTCTCGATTGGTGGTTTCTCGGCTGGTTCGTAATCCAGTGATGCAAAACTGGTTGTTAGGTCGAACATTCTCAACCGTAGGTGGTTTTGAAGCAGCCAGTTCACTACCTGTTCTTAAAGAGAAGATCAAGAGTTCATTTGGTTTCAATATCGAAACCTATGATGCCAAATGGACGTACATTGATTTCGCCAATCCATTAGCTGATGGCAGCGAGAACATCAAGACAGTGCGTTTCCTACCCATTGGTCGAGTTGTGGTTGTTCCGCAAGGTGAAAAGATTGGACAAATGGCTCAAGCGCCACACGAAAATCAAACGGGTGATTTTGTCTATGGTGATGTGGTACACGTTCATCGTGACGAAAAAGAACCGCATGATCGGGAAATGAGTATTTCAAATGTTTCTTGGCCCTTGCTCCAACTGCCAGAGGGTCTAGCCGTGTTGGATGTTATGTAAAGTTAGTAACATCATATAAGATCAAATTGGGAGAGTATCATGGCTGTTTCTGCTCCTTATGCTGATAGTGAAATGGTTGCACTGTTGCAAAAGAATCTACTGCTCGGTGCAACCAATTTCACAGCACAATCTCCTTTACCCAAAAACAATCTCGATAATATTCTAATATGGGTTAGTTCAGCCATTGATATGCAGTTAAATCAAGCCGGTTATCTCATTCCCCTACAGGATTTAGATGGTGAAACGTGGCCCACTCATCAAACAGCGTATCTTCAACTTGTTACTATTTTGGGGGCAATTGCGATGATTTCTCCGGCTTTGAAACCTGCACCTGCCCAAGGCCCAGGTAGAACCGGTAGTAGTGAGAGTACATTTCAAACACTCTATAATGCTGAACTCAATCGTATCTATAACATGCAAACTAACCGTACTCAACTTCGTATTCGGGCCAAGTTTTATCTAGGTACACCGGCAGAAAAAGCCATCACCGAACCGGCCAGCCCCAAAGCAGACTATTCCCGAAGTTCACTTAGTAGTGGTAATCTTGATCCCTATAAGCGCATGTACTTTTGGGACTACACTATGCTACAAAATCGAATGGTTGAAATTTTCAAAACCGACTTTAATTGGTTACAACTGGCTCAACTTGACTTGACTGGGGGGTTACAGGAACTCGCTTTCGATCCGGTACTGGGCTATGGTCAATAAGTTCCCCGTTTTAATCAGAACGGTTCAAGATATTCAAAATGGCCGTAAAGGGCTACGAATATTCAGAGAAGAACTAACCCCTCCGGCTAAAGCGTTTAATACCCATATTATCAACTGGTTACAAAATAAATCCTATCCCTTACGTAAGGGTAGTTTAAGTAATGCCACCAGTTTTAGAACTGATGAACTCTATAACCAAACTCCGACTGAACGACTTCATCCAGGTTCACCATCGTTATGGGCAGCACAGCGTTTTCGTATTCGTAAAATACGTGGGGTTATGTCTCAACGGGTTATCTTTGAAAACCTGGCTGAACACGCTCGGTATTTTTTTAAGGAACTAAAATCTAATATCATTGAACATACTGATCCAACCAAACGATTAAAGTTTTGGTCGGGTAATCCGTTACCGTGGCAACCACCAAAGGTTCGTCAATGGTCTTCCATACCCGGTGCTTTTTATCCCAAAGCAGTGGAACATCCCGGTCATATGGATTATGGTAAGTTAGTTAAAGAAATCTTTAATACAAGTTACAAAAATATGTTCATTAATGCTAGACGTAGAGCCGCTAAAAAAGTAGGCTCAGATAGCATTAGAAAGGCACTACAGTAGTGTCTTGGCTGTTAAACAAACTACACTTGATGATTTAGTTCGTCAAATAAATCGTTTAATTGGAACAGTTAATGGTTTACTTGAAAGGTATGCACGCGGTTATGAAGAACTTGACAGTATCAGGTTAGCCCAGGAAGAATTTAGAGAACTTCTAATTGACCATTTTGCTGAAAATGCTCGTTGGGCTGATAGATTATCAGAACGAATGGATCGAGTTGAACAATATACTATTTTAGCCAAGTTTGATAATCTATCGGCTACCATTCAAATAGAGAGTGCAGTTAGTAAAGAACATATTGAACGCTCATTACAAAAACAGCTTGTCACCCAACAGAATTTATGGAAGCAATACCAGGATAATATAGATATGATACAGGAAAAGATAGCTAAATTTGGAGAAACTGTTCCTAGATTAAACGAACTGGCTGATTATGAAAAGAAAATAGCCAAGATAAAAGAAGCAATGGCTAGAATTAGAGAAGCTCTAAGTTGAAAGAACACTACTCCATCAAACGACTTGGTAAATTGCGGTCTGTATTTAATGCTATCTTTAGTAGGACTGCTACAACCAAGCATGCTCTACCAAAAATGAGAACATCCGTGGATACAATTGTTCGAGAAGGACAAGCTGTTCAAGCCGGGATACGCCATATTGAAGAGGGCCATTTTGATAGCCAAGCGTTAAGTGATGAATTCGCTCACCTTACCACATTTGCCATCAATTTGCCCTCAACTATTGAGGGGGATGGTAGTTTTTGGGGGTATGCATTAAATCTGGTAGGTGATGATGCATTTAAGGAGGGTATTGAATTTTGTAGTGTTACTCGAATAGAGAGACTGATTAGAATAGCGAATGAAGTTTTACTTGTCAAATTAGAAATTCAGCAAGCTAAGGAGACTTTGGCTGAAGAGAAGGGTCAAAAACTTGAATAAACTCCTGACTATTCCTCGCTTTGGAGGGCCACTGATGACGATCCTTTTTACCGTCGTTTACCATCTCGCCTCTCTTTATTTCGGTTTTAGCGTATCCGGCGCCTGGTTATGGTTATTTATGATTTTTGGTACATTTGTCGGGGGCTTACGGGCTGGTTATATTTGCGCAGCTTGGATAATGATCTATACGCTCTATGCTATACCTGATCCCAGTCGGGCAATCCAGGTGGTTATCACTACACCTTTAGTGGCTTACATTATTGGCTGGCAAACACGACACATCCGGCAACTATCCAAGATAACTGATGAATTAGTAAATGGTAATGTAGACAAGGCCAAAAACGCATTGAATATTGCCAGAAAGCTACTATTGAATTGGGGAGATTATTCGGATGCTGGCAGGTATAAACAAGTTAGAAAATTTGAGGATGCATTAGGTAATTTATTGGCTGGTATTGTTGGTTATCGTTCCATTCGTCGGGAAATCCAGGAGGTTGAGGATTGGCATAGTGACCCTGAGAATATAAAACGTTTACAAGAGAAGGATCAAACGTGAGTGAAGTATCAGCCAAAAAGTCCATCCAAAGACTTTTAGAGAACAATGCCAACGATTTGCTACAGGGAATAGTTCGATTTGATGTTCAGCGAGTGTTTCAGCATATCACTCGAAGTCCTTTAACTCCCCCTACTGGTTATTACTTTGTAGCTATCTTTGTGGAGAACAAGCGGAAACGTACTTTTAGTGAATCAGCGAACGATGAAATAGACATTAAAATAAAACAGTATCGAGTAAATATAAGTTTGGTGGATTATATCTTTGGGGTAACAGGGGAAACACAGTTATATGAGGCCATGACCGATGATTTTAATCTGATAACAGACCGCATTATAGAACTCATTGATCCTGATGATACATTTACCTATTTTTATGATGAAACCAATCGTTTCAGATTAACAACTGGTACAGAAGTAAGTTGTGATAATACACCTGTTTTTTGGGAGGAAGCTGAAACATATCATGCTGTACTTATTGCCGATATTACATTTGATATAGAGACGTGTTAATGGAATGGGACTTTGTGGCCTGTTCTCAAAAACTAGGCACGCTTACCGAAACTGGCCCAGTAACGGATCGAAAGAATGTTATTACGATGTATGGTAGTTGGATACCCATAGAGGATGCCGATGTGATTATAGAGCGTGAATATCCGGTTTACTGCCCGGTTAAAAAGCAGTTTGTGCTCAGACCGAATGTGGTCTATAGAAAAGAACCTAACAAACAACAATTGAAACTTAAACCTATAAAGGAGAACTAAATTATGGCAACAGGAACATTAGCTTCAACCGCACCACCTGAAAAATTGGCAGGATTTCTGGTTCAGGCTCAGGCGCGTATCCGGTTGGGACTACAGGAATTATGGGGGGCACTCGAAACATCCAGTGCTTCTTATACTAATTATGAAGCATCTTTAGGTATTATGGATGCTCAGGCATTGGATGTGGGTAAAGTTAGCGCAGTTGGGGTCAATGTAGGCGCTACAGTAGAACCATACGACGCTGCTAATGAGCGACTACCCTCTATCTATTATGTCACTGGTGAAACTGCTGAGATCACGCTAGGTGCAACTCAGTTCAATCCAACGTTCATGCGAATGTTGATGCACCACGCCATCAAATATGACATTGCTGGTGGTTTGGAACAGCTTGTTACTTTTGGTACACTTTGTAATATTATTTCTCAACCGTTATCCATTGATGTAACGAATCTGGCTTGTTTCTTACCGGAAGGTCAAGATGTGGATATTGGTATCACCGCATTCTTGATGACATTCTATGATGTCATTGCAACTTCAGGTTTGAACTGGGGTGAAATGAACGCCAAGACTTTGAATACGCTGGATACGACATTTATGGGTAGACCAGTGGAGAGTTTGGCTAACGGGAATCAAGTCGGGAATATTTATTCTTTTTGAGTAGAAGCTATAGATATTGCCCACTTGACAAGACGTGGCTTATCAGTTCACCATAAAGAACCATATTATTTTGATCAACAAAACTTGGTAGATAACCTTGAAAGTCTGTGCCAACCCTGCCATATTAAACTTGAGTTGGAAGAAGGTAGGTTTGCCGGATAGATCAGGCATCAAATAGAATAGGGAGAGAGAATGACTAATATCATTAAAGGTAAGCCTACTTATCTTGATAAAGTTCCTGTTGTTAATAAAGTAACCATTGCTCCTGGGGAAGAAAGAGAGGTAACGTTACTTCTCCAACCCCATACAGGGGAAGTAGGACGCAACAAAGATGCTAAAATAATTGCTTACATGGTATCCCAATCCGATGAAATGACTGAAGCTGAGATGGTGATGAAGTTCGCTTCTGATCCTGAAATGCTGGATATAGCTAAAATCGTTCTGGATTTGGATGACGAGGAAGGTCAAAAGTTGATGGATATAATGACCTTATGGGATATAGTGTATGCATTTAGAGAAGCTATGCCTTACCGAACACAGCAAGTCCAGCATCCTAAAGTGCAGGAAGCACTAAAAAAATTGAGGGGCGACGAAAACTCAGTAGAAACAATGTAACTACTGAACTCGCCGCCCTTTATTCTGATAGGCTAATTTGCAAACATTTTAATATATCCTGGACTACACTTCGAGATGATATTACCTGGGGTGATTACATCTGCCTCTATGCGGAATCATTGGATGCTGATGAACTAGAACGTTTTAGATGGTGGGTTTCAGCACAGCAGGATAGTAAGAAGTTTGAATGGTCATCCCCTGATAAGGCTGGTACTGACCCAGTTAAACCTATCCATGAAGTCGCCAAAGAGATGGCGAACTACTTCCCCTCAATACAGGATTGGCAGCTTCGATATGAACGAGCCAAAGATGTATCTCAAGCGTTAGGTAGACCTCTCATTTATATGACTAAAGATAAAAAGTATTATGATGAAAGAGGTAATGAGGTTGTGTTATTTGATGCTTATGGTGAAGCTACTGAATTGGGTGGAAAAGCAATTGTAATTCCTGTAAGGCCCTTCGACAAAGCTCAGGACAGACCGGATAATGGCTGAAAATTACGAAGTCTTTAAGACTGACATTGATATAGCCATCAAGAATGCCAAGGACACCCTCAAAGACCTGAAAGCTATTCAAGCAGGTCTTAAAGGTATGGATGGTTATTCGGTTGATTTATCCAAGAATTTTAAGAACTTACAAACCACGCTTAAGCAGTTCTCCGCACGTAACATTTCCCTCTTTGGGAAAGATTTCAGTAAATATATAAATGATACCAGTTCTAAATTTGAAAAGCTGGATACTACTATTGACAGTCTTTTCAAAAAACTGCCAAATAAAGTTGAACCCGCTGTAGTTCTCCTGAAAAAACGGTTTGGTGAACTTCGCGCTGAAATTGCCACTACTGAAACTATTCTTTCTTCTCTGGAAAAACATAGCATTAATATAGGTAAACTTGAGAAGGCAAAGTCCACACCTGGACTTTCTCCTGAAAAAGTAGTTGTTTATGATACAAGTATCGCTCAGGAGAAAGCCAAACGTCAAGCCATTATAGATCAGTTGAAAGAGGAAGGTCGGACTGTTAAAGATGTTGAGGATTTATACAAACAACAGTTAAAAAGTCTTGGTGAGATTGGTGTTCAAGTTAAAGCCGTGGGGGAGGGGCAGGCCAGGGCTGCGAATGCTCAACGAGAATATAACCAACAATTAAAAGAGAGTGTCGCTGAACAGGCTAAACTTGTAAAAGAAACTGAGAAACAAGCTGAAAAAGAAAAAATTATAGCAGTACAGCAAGAACGTTTTAAGGAATTACAAAAATCTCGGACAAGCATCCCTACTGGTGGTGTTATAGGTTTAGTTCAATCCTATAAAGATATGGTAAGTCAGGTAGCTAGCATTGAAACAGGAACAAAAGGACTTAAAGGTTTCTTAGATACTTCAAGACAAGTATTTGATATATGGTCTGAAGCTTATGTGGGTGGAAAGTTTGGGAAAAGTATTAAAGATATTACTTATGGTATTGACTTGCTTAATACCAAAGGAACTAATACGTTCAATAATCTAAAATTGGCTATTTATGGAATGGGTGATCCTACTGATAAACTTGGTAAGTTTCTGGTAAAAGCAGCCGATAGTTTGGAAAACTTTAAGTATTCTCAATATGCAGTAACCAGGCAATCAGCCGATTATATCAATATAGTTAGTGATAGTGTAGCCAGAACAAAGAAACAAATTACTGCTTTGGGTGAACAGGCAAAAGCTTCTGATATTTCAGTTACCGCATTTACCGGGCTAAATACTAAACTTGGTGAAAGTCGGGTAATACTAGAACGAGTTCAATCTTTAATGCAAAAAGGAGCATCGCCAGGGCAGGTAGGTTTATTGAATACGGCTTATATAAAAGCTGTAAATTCGTTAAATCTTGAATTTGCAGAAGCAGAAAAGCATTTAGTAACTGTTTATAAGTTAAGTAATGACCCTAAAAGTATGCACCCACTCATTGCTCAATTAAGAGAAGCTAAAACAGTTACTACTGAAACAAAACAAGCTCTTAATCAGGCTTCTGATGCTATAATCCTGATGGCTAAAGGCTCTACAGTTGTGCCTTTTGTAGATAAACTTAAAAGAAAACTTTTTGAGTTACTCGATCCTATGAAACATATGAAGAGTGAAGCAGAACTGGTAGGGAAAGGTGTTCATGCACTAACCGGAACCTTTGAACCCCCTATTCAAAAAGCTACACTTTTGAATAAAGCCATTCAGGGAAGCGTTCAAGTAGCTAATACATTCAAGGATGCCATGACTGGCGCAATTATAGGTTCTTTTTTAGGGCCTATCTTCTCTGAAGCTTTACAAGCAGTGAAACAGTTATTTAATATTTTACTTACCCCCATTCGTTTACCCCTGGAAGCATTACTAGCTCCTTTTAGGCTTTTATCATCTGTAATCGGAACTATTACAAATCAAGTTCAAAGTTTCTTTGCATCTTTACCCTCAGAATTTCTCAGAATAAATAGTATAGTTCAAAACTTTAATCTAACTTTAAGACGACTTTTAACGGGTTATAGTAAGGATGTCGTTGAAAAATCTATAGAAGGTGCTAATAAATTTATTCGTGAAATAAACGCTAAAACTCCATTTACTTTAGAGACAAGTCAAGCTGCTTTTCAACAATTAACTATAGCGGGATTAAACGCTAGAAAATGGCTTGAACCTGTATCTGATGCTGCTTCTACTCTTAATAAAGATATGGGACAACTTATTTTTGCCATGCAGCGCCTTAAAAGTGGTTCTAAAGGTATGGGTGTTCAGATGATAAAGGAGTTTGGGATTCCAGTAAAAGAAATTGGGGTCTGGACAGATGCAACCGGAAAAGCTATCAAAACCCAAGAACTATTTAAGGATGGGATTAAACTTACAGATGATGAATTAAAAGCATCTGGTTTAGTCTTTAAGAAATGGGAGTTTGAAGTAAGTGGAGCAGGGGAGGAATTAAAAAATAATACAACGGAAGCTCTGGAAATTTTTAATGGTTACTTGCAACAAAACGCCAAGTTTGCCGGAGCAAGTGCTGCCAGAGCGAATACTTTTACAGGTATTTTATCTAACCTAAACGTAGCTGTAGCAGTTATGATTGAATCTTTTGGACAACCCATATTTCAAAAATTTACCGATATTCTTAATGACGTTTATGGGGTTGTACTTCAGCTTCAAAATGCTATTGAACCTTTTGCCAAAGTAATTGGGGCAGAATTAGCTACATCTCTGCAAAACTTATGGGCTTCCCTTACTGGAATAACTACCAGTGGGGTTGATGAATTAGGTAATCGGCTTGAAGGAACCATTGATATAATAAAAAGTGTATCAACATCAATTATGCAGTTTCTTAAACCCGCTTTGATGGTTATATTAGCAATTGTTAAAGGTGATTTCCCCAAAGCATGGGGATTATTCTTAAAAGCGGCTCAGGATGTTCTTAAAAAAATAAGTGAATGGCTCAAGGGGGCTTCAGGACAGGAATGGGTTAAATGGGGTGTAGGATTGGTTAAACAGATTGCTCAGGGACTTATTACCGGAGCAAAGACATTTATTAAAGGTGCAGTAAGTGTTATCAGTAGTACCATTGCTAGTTTCCTCAAACCTGGTTCACCGCCAAGAGAAGGGCCTTTATCAACCATCCATACATGGGGTAGAGGTCTTATTGAAACATTTAGTCAGGGTTTCAAACTGGCCGATATGAGTTTTTTGACTGGTATTACTGAAAATATCAAAGGTGCTTTAAGTAGTTTAGGTCTGGATCAGTTTAAGTCTATCCGTAAGAATGTTATTGCTATTATTGGTGGTATTAACCAGACAGGTCAAATTAACGAAGAGTTGTGGGCCAGTATCCAAAAACAGATTGGCAATGGTAATGCCGAACTCAGTCAATTTGTTCGTTTAACGTTAGAATTAAAACAAGTCACCAAAGAATATCAGGATGCAGAGAAAGCTGGTTTCATCCCCAAAGAGTTACAGGATCGTTTGGATGCGGCTCAATTAGCTGTAGCGTTAAAAGAGGAGGAACTAAAGTTACAGGAACAGGTTAATCAGGCTTCAGGTGCAGCAACCGGGGGAAGTGCAGGTGGAGTGGAAGCTCCGATTGATCTAAAGAAACAACTAAATGATGAACTTGAACTATTAAAGAAGCGTAAGAAAATTGGATTGATTACCGAAAAGGAATATTTGGAAGGTGTCACTCAATTACGCAGACAATATGCTGAACAATTTTTAGTTGCCGGTAAGGAAGGGGAAGCCAAGGATCAATTGAAGTTAGCTCAACAAACAGATAAAAAACTGTTCGAGCAGGATAAGGAATTTCTTGAAAAGAAAAGAAAACTGGGTTTGGTAACGGAAGCTGAATATCTAAGCCAGTTACAGGATTTGAACAAACAGGAAGCGGAAAGATTACTATTGGCTGGAGATGAAGGCGCAGCTAAACAAAAGATTGAAGAAGCGAAATCTCTCCAAAAACAAATAGACAAAGCTGCTTTAGTGGAACAAAAGAAAGCGTTGGAAAAACAAATCAAGCAAGAGCAGGATATCCTTAAAATCAAGTTTGATAAAGGCTTGATTACCGAACAGGAATACCGTGAAGGCTTGGTTAAAATTCAGGAGGGTTATATTGACCAACTTTTGCAAATGGGGTATCCGGTTGATAAAGAGATTGATAACCTTAAAAAATTAAAGGAGGAATTAGCTGCTTTAACTCCTGTACCTGAAGATGCAGGTAAAGATATAGCTACTTATTCAGAAGATGTTACGGGTGAACTCCAAAAGATGATGGATGATGTCATAAGTGAATTTAGTACACTTGGCACATCTACATGGGATGAATTTAGCAAGACCTTTCACGATGCGTTTGATGGTATCTGGACAGACATTTCATCCTCTATTTTTGGGGGAGAAGGGGGAGGTTTGGGAGATGTCCGAGCTAATCTTTTGGCATGGGCTGGTTCTCTTTGGACAGATTTAACGGCTGAAGGTGGGCCACTTTCCGATATGACTAATTTCTTTAATCGAATTAGTGAAGGTTTTACCACATGGGCAGAAGGAAAGGGGAAAGAAAAAGTTAAAGATATTGGTAAAATGATAGGAAATACATTGGTTGAAGGCGTTTTAGGTGCTATTGGTTTGGGTGGGACAACCTATAAGAGTGGTATAATTGGAAGTATTTCAGGGTTCTTTGCATCAATAAGGGAAGGAATGTTGACTCTTACTCAGTATGGTTTTGCTGGAATATTTGAAGCTATTATAAACCGGATTTTCAAACCAGAGGATGATTCAGTTATAGCCAAAGCAATTACTGAATTTGCTACGGGATATACCCAAATTGTGACTGGTATTATTGATCTTGTTTTTTACAAAGATTTTCCTGCTGCTATTGAACGACTTAAAGAAGGATATTCAACTACATTTGATAGTATATTAACCTTAATTAGAGAAGGATTTTCTAAAGGTGTAATTGATCTTATTAAAACTTTTATTGATAATGTAAAGAGTAATTTTCAGGATTTGTATAACTGGTTAGTGGGTGAATCACTTATTCCTGATCTTATCAACGAAATTGTAGCCCTATTTACTAGCCTACCTGAACGTTTAACCGAACTCGATTTACTTGCATCTATCACTGATCTATTCCCCACTTTTGAGGACATGCAAGCCCTTGGCGCTCGCATGATGGAGGGACTTAAACAGGGTTGGATAGATATGCAGGAAACATTGCATACGACTTTTGATGCTATTATACCTCAATGGATCAGAGATAGGTTATCGGGTAATAGCCCCCCACCTGAAGGGCCATTAAGTGTCCCTATCAATTGGAACTATCTAAATGATGGAGTGCCTGAAGCAGTTGGTACTCTAAAAGCTACATTAACTCAAGGGTTGACTGAAGTAGCTCAAACTACCCAAACAACCATGTTCAATATGAAAAATGCTATTACTGAAGGAGTTACAAGTTCGGTTGAAACAGTTAAGAAGTCAATGTTTGATATGAAAAATGCGGTATCGTCAACTGTTCAGGAAATAGATAGCACGATGGCAAATTCAAGCATTGGGGAAGGTCTAGGATCGGGTTTTGGTAGTTACGGTCAGAATAGTGGAGATGGCCCTAGTATTGGCGCTCAGGGAGGTATAGCAGCCAGTTGGAGACGTTTCTTTGCTCTGCTTAAACAAAAAGGTTCTATTTCTACTCATCAGTATGCCCAAGGCTCTGTAATGATTTCCCATACTCAAAAAGCACTGGTGCATAAAGGTGAAATGATTATCCCCTCTAAAATGGCTCAAGTATTAAGAACCCAAATGCTTAGTCCTAATACAAATGTAAATACTAATTCCAATCAAAGTAAAAGTTATATGTTCCAGGCTGGTGCATTTGCCGGAGCATTCCCCAATGTGACCAAAAGTAAGGAAGCGTTGGATGCTATAAAACAAATTGAACAAATGGTAGGTAAGAGTGAAATGCGAGCCAGGGTTGTATGACCACTGTTAAACTGACCCCTACCAATCTGCCTCAAATTGTTTTTGGGACAGGTTATCAATCCTCTGTTGCTACAGGCTTTTACCTGTTGCTTGATACGCTTGAGTTTCATGAGAGTGAACGAAGAGAGATACTTTATAGTGAAACCAAATATGGTGGCAAAGCCATTAACTTTGCTGACAAATTAACCCCGCTTGAGTTTAGTTGTATCGTATTTGGTTCCACTCGTAATCAAATGCTTGAACGATCCGAACAATTAGCTCAGACTGTAGGAAATGTCAGGGGAGGACTGTTTGAATATACTCCTGATGGTGTAACGACAACCTCTTTTTATACTTATGAAATGTCGACTAAACCCAGTGTATCCAGTCAAAAACTCAATCGTTGGGATGACATTGCCAGAGAACGGGGTATCTTTGCCATGATCTTTGATGTGGTTCTCACTACTCAACCTTTTGTCCATAGCCAGGTCTTTGATTTAATTGCCCCCACTCAATTAACCATTGATAATGGAAATAATAACAATGCATTTGACCTGGAAAGTATCAAGGGGGATGTACCTGCTCTTGTTCAAGTGCAACTTACCAATCCCAATGCGGACACTTTGAATCGGTTTTATATATGCAGTCGAAGTTCAGTGTTATCTACACTGGCTACACTTGATTCATTCTTTGAAGCTGAAGATGCAAATACAAAAATTGGTTCTTGGGCCAATCAAGCGGATGCTACCCGCAGTAATAGTCAATATGAACGGCTCACTGGTTCAGCCGTAACCTGGGGTAGCTTGTTATTCAATTTAAGTTCAGTGACTCAATGGGAAGGTTTGATAACCATCCTACCTGTTATAAGAGCCTCTGTAACCACTATAGTTTGCCGGACAGCTATTTATCTCAACGATGCTCTAGTGTGGGCATCCCCCAACCAATACTCCCCTGAAACAACCAAATGGGAAGTCTTATATGCCGGAGAGTTTAACTTTCCCCCTATTCTTGTATCTGAAAGTAGTAATGCTGTACTTCAATTGGCTGTAGAGTTCTTAGGTACAGGTACAGTAGATGTAGATTTTGTATCTGTTTTCTTTAGTGATGAGGCAATTCAACAAGTGGACATTACATTAGATGCTTCCTATGGTGTTAGTTATAACGAAACGTTGTTACTTGAAACTGACCTCAAAAATCAACGAAAGGCCATTGTTCAAGATAGTGGGCAAAATATTCAACGTTTTGCCAAAAGTATCTATGGTTCGTTAAGCCTTACTGCATTTAGAGATACAAGATTTTTTGTTCTATTCCAGCGTTTGAGTGGAACAAATTTACACTTACCCGCCGATAGTCTGAGTATTAACACTCAAATCATTTATCGCTCCACATATCCATTTAGAGATTAACAATGCCAGTAAATGAGCGTGACTTTGCTTTGCTCGTAGAAGAACTTAAATGTCTACGGCAAAAAATGTCTACCACATTAAATAATCAAGGTGGGTATGGTGAAACTATTACCTCACCGGGTTCATCGGTGTTTCCCGATTCAATGTTTGAGGATTGCGGATGTGTGGATGTTGAAGTTCAAAATCCCTCTCCAACATTACCCAACTGTAGCACCGATGAAGCCAATGACGATGTATCATTGGGTGATTTTGCCGGAGATTTTCAAAATGATCCATTTGGTGGTAACTTCGTCTTTGATGTAGTTAATGGGGTGTTCTATCTTCCCCCTGATGAATATGCTTATGACAACCGAAATACCGGCTTATCAGATGTGACGTTAAGACATGGTTGTAAAGATGTTTGGTGGTATAAAAAGAAAACACCATCACAAGATAATGTTATCTTATGGCGAGTAGGCCAATCAAAAATACTTCGGACTGAAAATGCTGGACGGTCTGGTTGGAACGTTAAAACACCGAATGCACCAACTGGTTATTCGCTAAGTGATATTACTTTCAAACAGATAGTCTCTGATCCATTCAGGCAAAATACATTTGTAGTGTTGGCTGAGATAGAAGTCCAGAAAAAGACTTTTTTGGTCAAAACTGAAGATGATGGTATCAACTGGGTTTGGTTGGAACTGACTGGCTATAACAGCGTTGTCCAACGATTACCAATCTGGATGTGTATCAATGGTAATGGGGGTTCACTCATTTGGATTAGCACCTGGGGTGATGGTAAATTACGAATGTTGAAAGTAAACAATGATCCTACTCCAACAGTTAGTGCTGAATATGATATGGGTAACGCTACGGAGTGGGAAATGGATAACTACTTTGAAACGATTTCACCCATTTCACAGGTGGATACTAACAGTGTTTGGTTTTATGGCAGAGCCAGTAATCCCCAAAGTTTAGGTTTAACTCATATCTTTAGAACGGACAATGATGGAGGTAGTTTTACGGCTGTTGAACAATCCTGGGAATTGGATTGGTGTGGTTCGTTCAAAATAAGTTTGGCTGATGGTAGTAACAGGAATTTTTATAGCGTCAGGAACGTGAGATAGCATGGCTACTTGGACTACCAGAGCCGGTTTAGGTGCTTCCAACGAACCCAGTATGGTTACGTCAAGTGGAAGCAAGATTTACTGGGTTGACAACGCAGGTGATCCTGATATATGGGAATATAATCCATCCGGTCACGTTGTAACAAAAATTATCACATATGCTAATATTACCAATTTGAGCGGTGTGGCCGGACTATGCTGGTTTAATGGTGACTTGTATGTGTATAATAGGTACACCAGTCCCACCCCCGTTTTTGAAAGAACTTATAAAGTTGAAAAATGGACAGGCTCGCTAGATGGTTTGACAACTGTCAATACAGTGATGACCCATGACAATACTGGTGGTCTTATTACTGATGCAAGATTATATGTTGCTTCAGGTGTATTAGTTGCTACATTCATCGCAGCCGCAACTTTCGTCGGCCCTGCCTCTACCAGTCATTATTCTGCAAACGGTTCATCTTGGAGTACAGCAGCTTACAGTACCCCCCCATATCGTCCGACAGGTGGTGCTGTGTCACCGTTTCCTTACGCAAGCCATCACTCCACCATCTTGCATGAGTTCCTGTGTACGTCCAATGTAGCGGGTGCATGTACTTCTTCTGCTATATTCAAATTTACCGGATCGGCCTGGACACTGTTGCCATCCACTACCAAGAAATATGTTCAAGGAATAGTTGACACAGTTAAATACTGGACAGCTACCGGAAGCGCGAGATGGACAACCGACTTCATATCTGAAACTGTAACTACGGGGTCAGCAGGAAAAATTTTCCAGGTGAATATGCCCTGGTCTCCCGGTTTGACTACTCTGGCTGGCTCTACTGAACTGTATCAATTTGATGGGGATACGAGTTGGGTACTGTTTGAAACCATCTCAACTTTTAGATATGGCAGCAGCAATGACACTATGGTTCGTTTGAATAATGGAGATGTTTTTCTGTTGGGGTTTGACAATAATTCAAGTGAGTACCGGATTATTCAACGAGACGAACCTATTGTGGATGATATTCCAGCCGCTACACTCTATTATGGGGTCAATAATATTGCCAGTAGTGTTCCAATTCAGGTAACTTGATGGGTACTTATATTTATGGTGTTTGGCCGGATGGTTTACTTGTCACTTATAACCACTATCAAGAGTTTGCTGATGTTGTAATTGGTACTCACGTGGGCAATCATCCTCATGTAGTTAGGGGGCCATATAATGGGTCTTTTAACTTTGATGACTATACCTACAATCTATCTTACTGTGCATCTTACACTGAAAGTTACATTTCTACGCATGGCGTGACTTATGCCGCTACTTATTACCATACAGTTGCTTGTAATGTGAGGGCTTTGGAATGGGTCTGAGGCATTGGTTAATATTAATTTTTATGATTATTGCAGCTTGTAACACCAGTTCACAATACACAGCTATTTGTGAAGAAGCAGCAAACTCAACCCATCTTGAAATTGAGCAGAATTTGGTCAATCGTCGCTTGATTTGGCATACAACGGTAAGTGACGTTGTTTTTACCAATGAGGGTGATTATTTAGTGTTTATTCAGAATGATAGTATTCAGGTCAATTATGTACCTAAAGAGATTGCTATTGAATTACATAAAGGTGATCCATTTAATTTCATTGGTACGATTACTAAATTTAATGAACGTTGTTTTGGTGAAGTAGAATTTAATGAGCTTAACCAATAACATTACCCTGACAACCAAAGATTTGCTGGATCAACAGCACGATATTGTGGATGCTTATAACATCACTTACAGTAACCATTACAGTAATGAGGGTTCAGGTTTTGGTTTTCTTTCGTTCTCACTTAGACGTAAATATGGGGTGAATTACAATGATATTGGCTTTGCTTTTGAAATTAGATTGACCAAAGGATTAAAAGTATTTCTGTTTAACGGAGTGATTACCAAGATAGAAGAGAACAACGATGATACCTTACAAATTAGTGCAGTAGGTAAGAATACCCTATTATCATTCGACATCCTCAACTTTGTCTTATCGGATGGTCGGGTAAATAGATGGGTGACAGCCTGTAATCCTAGAGGTTCCTATAGACCGGATAAGTTTGACCATTCCCTATCCTGGACAGAAATTATTAACGAAGGCGCAATAGATGAAGAAGAACTGTCATTTGATGGTATCGAGATTAAACCCAGGCGAAGTGTAGACTACAATGAAGATGACTTTTACTACATTCGTTATCGGTTTGAGTTTGGTGAAACAGCTAGGAGACTTAAAGGTACTTATAAAGTTGCCTTTCCAAACAACTGGCCGGGTGAAATTACTATATTGGATGCTAACGCTAATGTTCTGCAAACGTTTAATGTGAGTGGGAATGGAACACTTAATCTGGCGTTGGATACGGTAAGTTCGGGTAACTTTGTTGAAATCAGATTTACGGTAACAACGGCTGGACTGAATACGGCTGAAGAGAATACGGTTTACTTTAGATTATATGATATTCTGGTGATGTCCATTACCGCTTCAACCGTAGATGCGCGAGATGTAGCCACTATCGTTGCCGGACATATGCGAGATAACTTTGAATTTAGCTCTGATTTATCTCACCTAGATTTTATTGGTTTTGAATTGCCCCAGGCAGCATTTGATGGCGATGTACCCCTCAATGAAATTATGAATGAAATTGCCAGTTATGGAGATAGCGACTTAAATCCTCTTGCATGGGGTGTCTTTATGGATGACACGGATCGAATGTTTTTGGAAGTACAGGATTTAACTACCGTTGTTTATAAGATTGAAAATGCTGATGAACTCTCCGTAACAGGTGATTTAATTGATAGTTTCCAAAAGGTTTATGGTAAATATACGGATACATTAGGTCAGGAACAACGTAGTGCTGTCTATTCAGCTACTTCTCAAATTACCACTCTTGGGGGGTTATATAAGAAGTCAGTTATTGAGTTTGATAGTGATGTGACTGAAGCCCAGGCAAACCAGGCATTGCAACTTGCTTTGGTTGAGAACAGAGAACCTAAAATCTCTACTGATTTCTCGATTAAAGAATATATCCAACTACCTATGGGGGGGATTATCCCTATTGAGGAAATCAGAGCCGGGGGAATTATTCAAATTCCAACTTTTAGAGCCGCCGAAGCGAAGCTGTTGGAAGATAAACGAAAGGGGTTTTATTCTTTCCAACTTGCGAAGATCGAGGTAGATTTAGATACAGGTAACGCTACATTAACACCGGCTGAGAATAAATCATCGTTTGAGAAATATATGGAAGTTCTCAAGAGGTTATCGTCTTGACTGTTTTAAATTTCAGTTGTGGTGATCAAGTATTCCAAATCCATATGCCTGATCATCATAAAAGTCATGAATGGCGAAACGGCGTTCCACCATCTGATGCATTGACCGTTCACCCACGCATGTTTGCAATGATGAGAGGCATTGTCGTTACTGGCTCTGTTCTCATTAAAATATCCCCCTTTTACTATGTCAAGGATGGTGCATTTCACGTTGTAGGTGAAACAACCTTAAATACCACTCCTTATCTGGCAACTACAGCGAATAAAGTTCGATTAGCTGTAGTGGGATTTAATATCTCCACTGAAGCAATTGAAGTGTATACTGGCAATGAGATAGTTTTTAGCGCCATAACCCCACCACCATTGCCTACAGGATTACCTACGGGATTTTTCCCATCGTTTTTAGTTAGACTTCGTTATAATACGCTTGAACTATTTGAAACGGACATAACGGATGCCCGATTTGCCCTGATGGAAAGTGCAGGGGGGGGAGGATCACCTACAGGGGCAGCAGGGGGGGTATTAGGGGGAACCTACCCTAATCCATCATTTGCAGTGGATATGGCTACTCAGGCTGAACTAGATGCCCATAGTCACACTATACTTTCTCATAAAAACTTATTATACCACTCCCTCACCCATGACCTTTGGAGTGAAGGCACAACCTTTAATGACATTGCCGATGATACCTATGTAGCCGAGGTATGGAACGTTCTGCATAACGGGCAAGCGCCGGATGTATCAGGTCAAGTTAACAGTGTGGGCGATCCATTTAACAGAGCATTCCGGTGTGCATTTGATTCGGCATCGTCTCAGGCCGGGATTGTTCAATTCCTGACATCAGATGATACCTACCCTTTGATGGATGATCCGGTTGTCTCGTTGTCATTTGCTGCTTTAGGAAGTCCAAGTCTGACCCATTTAAGAGCAGCTGTGTTGTCTTGGTCAGGTGTACCAGATAGCTTAACTTCGGATGTGGTAGCAACTTGGGGGGCTGGCAACCCCACACTTGCCACAGACTGGGCTTATGCTAATACAGCAGTAGATATTACTATCAGTACCACATTGACTCGCTATAAGATTGAAAATATCACTATTCCCAGTAATGCCGATAATATAGCCGTATTTATCTGGACACCCGATCTGGAAGGATCAGGGGAAGTGTTTTATGTAGCCAATGTTCAACTTGAGCGTGGGCCGGTGGCGACTGAGTTTGTACCGAGGTTAGAGCCACAGGAGAAGCCGCTATGCCGATACTTTTACCGAAGGATTGATTATAGTGGCTTTGGGGGATTGTGGCTCAGCACAACTGAGGCCCTACTAATTTTCACCCTTGCTCCTGAGATGAGAATTGCCCCATCTCTTACATTGTTAGACACAACGCCAACCCTTGTCGGTGGTTCACCGACAACGGGTGCATTGGCCGTATTTACTGGTACGTCATCCACTATTACAGGTAGCGCCGCTTCTCGAACCCATGTAGGCATTCAAATAGACGGCTTTACCGGGGCGACGGCAGGACACTTCTCGTTTGTGGGTGGGGGGCAGATTGGAACTGATTTGATAGGGTTTAACGCGAGGTTATGATGGGTTATAAGTTATTGACAGGGGTTTTGGGCGAAAGTATTAAAAACTTGGATACAGGGGAGGTATTCTCACTTATACCAGGCAATGCCCAGTATGAATCATATTTAGCTTGGGTTGCTTTGGGGAATGAGCCAGAACCTCCCGATACACCCACACCCGCACAGATAGCCAAATCCCTGGAAATCAAGGAGGCTGTGCCGATTGCCAAAGCGTTTTATGACGCTAATCCGGCGGTAAAATCTTTCATTAGAGACAAAACACCGGAGGAGCGAAAAGCTGAAATATCAGCAATGACCCTGGCTCAACTTCGCACAGTGATGTGGTACATGGTAGAAGCGGTGATTGCTGATATTAAAGAGCGTTATTTAGACTAGGTTTCATTCCTTCCATTCTCTCTCCCTGGAAGGTTTTGGAATAGGGGGGTAGCTTTACACTACCCCCCTTAACCTTTAATTAACCCATCCAGCCGGTTCCATTGTCTCCACAAGTTCACTGGCCGGTTGCCATTGCTTGTTGGATTTCAGAACTTCGAGTACCTTGCTCTTTTGAATGAGTTCGGCAGAGCTAAAGATTTCATTGACATCCGTACCTAACTGATGTCTGTCCATTATATCTTCCGACCACATATATACTTTGTTCTCAATATGATCCCGGTCAGCCCATCGCTGAATACGTTTTCCTTTACCTGTAGCAGTGAGTTCCTGAGTGCCATTGGTAAATGCTTGAACAATACCAAACAATGATCTGTCTTGCCCTTCCTGAACCCAATAACTACGGGCCTTCAGTTCTACATAATCAGGTAGATTAAGTGCTTTGCCAACCTGGTGAAAAACGCTCTCAGGATTATCAAACATCACATCATGGGAATGTTGGGTTCGTTCAAACATCACTTTGGAATATTCCTCAATATGCTTTACTCCCTGTTCAATGGCCCGATCCAATTCTTCTACATCGGCAAAGCGGTGACTGGCATTAACGGTTGACTGGGCTACACAGAAATTGAAACACGCTACTCTTGCCAAAGCGGGGGCAACAGTTAAGGAGCCAAGACCCAGTTCGTTGTTACTGAAAGCAAGTGAGCCGTAATACTGTTCACCATTACGGAAATCCCAATGGTCAGGTGCAATAAGCCGTAAGTGTAGCTCTCTTGCTCCTGGGGATACATGATAAGAATGAGCAAATAACTCTTGGGGTAAAAATCCGGCCTGAGTAAAACCCGCCAGTAACAGCATCAAACGAGTGTTATCAAAGAATGAATAAGCATCGCTCAACACTCCATCAATCTGTGTTCCTGTTACTCGTAAAGTCAATGGCTTGTTCTCCTGCCCACTTAATACCCGATCCATCATATATGATTGAGCCGTTCTTTCAGATACAGCTTTATCGTTAAAAAGAGCCGGTAAACCTCCCAAGCGTTCCTTAACTAACTGGATCATGGCTGGCTTGGTTAAATGGAATGTGCCTTCTTTCTCAGTTTCAATACCCCACAAGTCACCCATGCGCTTCAGTCCACCAACGAACTCTTTAGCTGGAATAACCTTGTCATGCTTATCACCAGCCTTTGCTAGAACTTCTCCAAGCACTTCACTAAATGGTTTGTATCCTGACATTATTGTTCTCCTTCATCTACTATTTTGAATGTTAGTTTAGTATCTTTTGCTTCTTCGATTTGTCTGATCATTGCTCCACAAATCTGCTAAAAGTAACTTCGACTGTATGTTGTTTATAACAATGGTGGTTTTCAATATCACTCTTTCTGGCTGACCAGCCATCTACTTCAAACGGTTTTAATGCCATTTCTCGCTGCTCATCGGTTGCCTGGTAGGGATTATCCAATGGGACAAGTTCAGTTTTGGTTTCAAGTTTCTTGCCAATGTTATTCAAACCACGCAGTTCATATTTACAATCAACCTCAGAATTAGTTATTGCTTTGGTGAAGTCCTCAAGGCTTAGATACACATCTATGAATGTAATACGACTACTTTCATCGGTTATCCTGATATGAACAGCTTCATCCTTGTTACTGGTTGTTCGACCTATTGTTATATTACCGTTCATTTTTCACTACTCTGTTGGTTATATGTGGTAAAAGCTATGAAAATAGGATTAGCTTGTTCACTTACATTGGGTTCAATAAAAGGCGCGTGGTTAATCCACGCATTCCAACAAGCAGCTACAAAGCGACTGGAATAAGATTGGTGAACTATTTTAGTATTTGTATCTATTCTACCATAACCACTTGGCATTTTAGTACCATATAAATGTTCACGTAATATTGATCGTGGGTCTTGTTCATCTTCGTTTGTCCCCAAACTAACTCCTACCCAAAAATCTGCTACTGATTGCATTCCTACAACTGTAGCCGCTTCTTTTGTGGTAATTAAACCAATTGATAAAGATGAAGCCCTGCAAAGACGAGCATGTAAAATCTTGTCAGAACCCGCAATGAATTTAAAATAATGTTGAGCCGCATCTTTATACTCCTTTACTATATCTATCATTTCTAAATCACTAATTTGTGAATAAGACCCCAAAAAGAAGTCCCCATCTATAAATCTGATAGCAGGAGCTATAAAATTTACCAAACTAGGTTTTATCTCCATATAGTTTGGTAAATCATATGCTTTTGAAACATCTTTGAAATTACGAGATTTATGTCTATCCTCAGTTGAATATAGTTTATTTAGTTCGTACTCACTCTCCACTTCTGTTTCTAATACTGACAAAATCTGTGGTTTACCAGATTTTACTATTGCATTCAAAGTGTGTTGACCATTAGTTAAATACTTTTTATCATTAAATTTAACAAATGAAATCTGTGTCCCTTGACGAAATTCACAGTTAGTCATTGCTCTTGCTAATCTATTGATATGTTCTTCTCTCAATGATCTTTGACGTTCAAATGTATTGTTTGCTAACATTTCTTTAGCTATTTCTGGTGTTACATTTAACATTTTTGATATTACTTCGTTCATCGTTTCCCTCTTTTTAACCATAACCATATTTGTTTATACCAACTTACTTTAATAATAGGTACTTTAATAGCTACTTTTGCACCATAAAGATAGGATGTACTGTTCACGTATCCGTTATACCTTACAAATATACGAGGGGTTTGAGATGTATCATTTCGTAAAACACCTAATTCAACCGCAATGACTACTCCCTCACCTAAAACCCTATCCCCTGGCTGTAAATCCTGTACTCTTTTTATCTGTAATCCTTGTTTCATAATCTAAAATTCCATTTATATCATTCCTCCAAAACTGCCGTCAAAATCTTCAAACATTTTCACTACTCCTATTGAAATTTATATAAACCTACAATTGGCAATCGCTTTTCATACACATTTCTTTACACCCCTTCTGTTTCTAATTTTATAATCAACATCTTTTATTGGCCCTCCGCAGTGTTTCCATAATCTACCACAAACAACATCACCTATTATTGTTTCATCAACGTTATATCTTAACGCTAATTCTCTTTGTGTTACTATTTTCATTGCATACTCAGTTCTTATACTTACTACAAGGGCTTCAGTTAGTTTGGCGTTAAAACGATGTTCCCCACGTGATGTTTTTCCATTTCTTACGGCATCTTCTCTGTTTCCTTTGGTTGTATCATATCGTAGATTATCAATATGATTATTACTTTTAACATCATCCCAATGACATACTTCCATACCTTCAGGGCATGGGCCTATGAAAGTTAGTGTTACTAAACTATGAATAAGAAACTCATGTCTTTCCCTATTTTTTATTAGAGTAACATGTAAGTATCCACTCTTTTTGGGGGAACTTTTAAGAATACTTTGTGGCTCAGAAAATAACTTGCTTTGATTGTTACCAAATTTATAGTAACTTCTAACTCTACCTTTATTACTTACTTCATAGCCAATAAATTCAGGTACAGGTTTCCAAACTTCTTCCATTTCTACTCCTGAAAACAGTATATGCCTACTATTGGAAGTCGTTTTTTATATATATCCAAAACATCATTTGAAACGTTAGGATCATCAATAAATCCTTCACTTTGATCTATGGTTTCATCTCCTTCCTTTACCCGTTTTTCATATTTAGTTCGATACCGTTTGCCTTCAGGAGCATCTAGTTCAACTAAATACCATTCAAGTTCAACTTTGGTTCCTGTGGATAAGTCACGCTTGAGCCTGTCTTTGTATTGGCTGACATTTAAGTTGAGTTCGTCTACATCACTAGGTTTGTATCTGTTCATGTGTTCCAAAATAAATGTAGCAGGTGTTTGACCTTCTGGTGCTTCAAAACCATCACGTAGCCCGTATACTTCCCCGGTCTTTTGATTGTATTCAGCTACTTCAGGAACAGCACTAAACCTTGATGTACCTCCTAATCGGGCAAATGTTTCGTAGTTCAAATTGAATGAAGGGCCAAGAGCAATCCGAATATCTCTCAGACAGTTAAATGCCTGGCTTCGACTGACACCCATCTTTGGCTCAAGTTCTTCCTGCCAGTAACTTTCAAACGTTTTGAACTGAGGTAGTTCATTATCATCTTTTATTTCCAAATATAATTTTTGGGTAACTATTTTATGTAGAGCAATTGCTACGGTTGTTTGTCCGGCAATCCATTGGGCAGCACCTTCAATTGCCATTTGTTCGGCTTCTCTAAGCTGTGCAAGTTCGGCTGATATGATTTCGTTCATTTTCCACTCCAAGCAGCGATAGCCAAAACTGCCAAAGCACATAGGATAGGTGAAAGCATTAACGCAGCCATCATAATACGTTCCTCTACTTCAGCTTGAAACGGCCCTAGTTTAATGTTCATTTTCTACTCCATCCAATTAACACAGCTTGATGTGGTACACCTTGCATGGATGTGACCATTGTATGATCCAGCATAAGTGAAATGCACTGTACCAGTTTGACATACTGGACAGGGAATACTACTCTGCCAGCTTTTACCCTTTTGATTGTTAGCTATGATATGATCTAAAATCTTGGGTCGAGTAGTAATCATTCTATTCATTGCTTGCTTGATTTCATCTTCGATTGTCATTCATACCTCTTTTTTATTTGCTCTATAGACTCAGATAATCCGAAAACCATCATAATGAGAAGTACTAACCAGAAATCAAGGTCTTGGTAAGTGACCCCGTTTCTATTGAGTAAGTTAAGTACACTGATAATACACACGCACCTAACTACAAAAAACCATGTTAGTTTCATACTACATCTTCTTTCAGTAGTGTTTCAGCATCATCCCATCTTTGTCCGTTTCTGGACTTTTCAACTGTCTCTTGCATTAACGTTGCTGCCACTGCTTCAAACGGTAATCCTTCATAACCTAACTGTTCAGCAGTGAGTTTACCATCATTGAACATCTTATTGCGCTTGACTAGCTCAATGAGATTTTTAGCTGTAATATCGGTCATATCATCAAAGCCATATTCATTTCCAAACACTTCTCTAATAAGTTTAATGGCATTTGGTTGACCCTGTTCCTTAAGTAATTTCATTAGGCCACTTTGCTTTGAACTATTAAGGATATTGCCAGGGAACTTAGGTTTGGTTAGAACTGGCTCTGGAATGTTAAACTTATTCTCCTGTTTAACATCTTCTATGATTTCATCTTCCTCACTATAACTCTTGACCTTCATGACCCATTGCACTTGCTCAGGACTTAACCACTCGGAGTAACTATTCACTTCAGTTTGTGTCCATTCTTCACCAGGATCAGGATTTGAAAAGTCAGCAGGTTTATCAAAGTAACCAATAATATTTTTCCATGTGCATACGGGAAGTCTGGCCGGGAGAACTTTGGTGATGGTATACTCGTTATCAATGAACTTGGTGACGCTTAACGCTTCCTTGATGATTATGCCGGATGGTTTGGGATATTTACCCCCACGATTAGGATCAGCCGGAACTAGAATTATTGCCAAGGATGCTAATTGATGGAAAACTTTGTTGCCTTTGATATTGAACTTATTGGGGGTAGGTACACCATTGACCCAAGGTTGGCTCATGTGATTGACCACAGTGACCACCTTGATACCTTTATGTTGTAAAAATGTGAAGATGTTTGACCATAGAACAGTTACCCCAGGATTAACCCCACCAAACCCACCACTCCTGACATTGGATGGATTAACCCCATACTTCGTGGGGTTTTGGGAAACAATATGTCCTAGACCAGCTTCAGCCCAAGTTGCGTTATCAATCATTAAATGAGTGAGATTACTGGGAATATCGGTGAGGGTTTTGATAAACCATCGGGATAGATTGGCAACATCGTAATCTTCGGGTGTGCCAATACTTTCAGGGGCTTTGTACCAGGCCAGCTTTAGTTCTTCAGCTAATGCCTGGCTTTTAATATCAAAATCTATCATACCTGTTAAAGCAGGGTTTTCAAGAGTTATTCCAAGCCTACTTTTACCTAAGCCATGCAGACCACTAATCAGTACCAATGTTCCTTCAAGTTTGGGGTGAATAATACTTTGTTCCATTAGTTATATTCCTCAATTGCGTAATCATCCACTTCTTTATCTTCCTGTAATCCGTAAAGCGTTAGTATGGCTTTGCATATCATTGTAGCTGCTTCTCGCTCCGGTAGAGTCCACAGGTGGACTTTTTCAAACCACTCACTAAACCTATTCCTATCTATAGAAGTGAAATGGGGTTGGTTAAGCTGTTCTACTGCTTGCCAACAATCGGACATATTTCCTGAATATTCAGGTAATGGTTGCCAATGGATTGAGCCATCATCATAAAATAGTTCACCAAGTATAGTGAAGTTGGTGAAATCTTTCAACGGTTCATATCCAACATCAGTAACTTGAAAGACCTCTAACCCCATCACCTTTGTTGCTATTTCAAAACGTAGTCTTTCTTCATCCATTGGGTATGCTTTCTATACTGATTAAATGCCGGTTGTTAATAAACGTTTCAGTGGCTACATCTACTACGTTGGTATCAGTGGTGATGATAGTATTATCATCTAACTGATATTTATCCTCAGCTACACCCCACATGGCTAGTTCTATTTTGAGTTTGGTGATCCAACCATCCTTAACTACTATCTTGTATGTTTTCATTATCCCTCAAAGTTACAATATTATTTACGTGATAACCCAACTGCATTTGCCATAAGATATTGATTGCAACTGAGGCAATTTGGGTTAGTTCTAGCTCAGGAGCATCTTCATGCTTGCCTCTGAAAGCAAGTATCATCTCTGAAAACTCTTCTATTAAAGTAGTTACTTTGGGTCTTTTGTGTTTGTTAGCTTCGGCTTCGTTAAAAACCATCATTAAAGCATCCCTGAAAGCGTTATCTTCAGGTACACTCAGTTTCTTAAACTTACTATCTAATCCGTGTTCCATAGAACTCCTGTACTATACATGGTAAGCGCAAACGATCATTAAGTCAATAGCGAGTTTTATTGAACCATTTATACAAATGTCATAATACCATCCACTGATATTCTTATAATGGGTTTTGTACCATTAGTTAAAAATCTCATAAGCTGTTCTCCGATAAACTGGGTATAAGCGGGTGGAATAGCTTGACTTAGTTCATTTTTACTCATCCAATTTATGTCCATAGCTTTTTCAGCATATTTTCTGTTATAACCCATTCCAGCAATTGAAATGAACCCTTTAGGTGAGATACCATGCCCTGCACTTGGGGTAGTATCTTGATGAGATTTATGAGGTAAACCAATTATAGGTAAGTTGCTTTCAAATAATCTATGCCGGTAAACTTTAAGTCCAAACTGAGTTCCACATAATCTAATAGGTTTGATTAGGGGTGCGTCAACCACATTTTCAATCACATAGGATTTACCTGAATTGATAAGCAGTTTCCTTGTTGGCTCAATCAAGTCAGGATATTCTATTTCAGGATGTAGAACAGATGTTACCGAATACTTTTGGCATGGAGGGGAAGCAGCTATTACATCGTAAAGATGCCCATACTTTTCCAAATATTCCAATGCATCCATACAGACAAACTTAAATGGATAGTTTTTTTGTGGTTCAATATCTACGCCTGTAATGGTAAAACCCGCATCAGCATATCCTTTAGAGGTTCCTCCGGCCTTACAATATAAATCAAGTAGCTCTGGCATTGGGTATCTCTCCAAACATATGTCTGGTCAAATGACCATCAATGAGCATAAATGATGTACCTTGTGGTTCTAAATGATATGCTTTGCAAGTAGCTCCATCAACATGACTTATCGCATTGAGTAAATGTTTTAGCGACGTACCAAAGTTCATCTCACCATACGAACTTCTACACTTGATTTGCATGGTTCCTTTACCCAGTTCGCTTCCTTCAGGAACAACTGTAAGTGTGCCATTGTTTAGTACCAAGGCCATCAAATTGCTAATAGCAGCAGCGTAGCCACATAGTTGTTTAGCCTGTTCTAGCGTGATTTCAAAGAACGGAACACCTTCAGGATCAAACTCATAGTAACCATACTTCTGTACAATGGTATTAGTGTAGTCTATGGTGCTTCGACCTATATAGAACTCTCCTGATTTGAGCCATATCTTTTTAACATCAAATGCTACTTCAATATCATCTTTAGGTGCTAAATCAAAGAATGACATCGAAACAGTAAATGGGGTTTCAACCAATATTTCAGGATGTTTATAACCGGCAAACGCCACTCTGGATGTCGTAGCAATTGTATCTCCAATGAAAAATACGTTCTCCAAATTCAGGTCATCTTTGGTATTGCAATAAAGAATATCAAAGATTACTTTGGGAAGTTTAATCCATTTGGTTGGGATAGGATGTTCGGTTAAATCAGGCTTATCAGATACAATATTGATTTCACCATTGACTATTGGGTTATCATAAATAAGTTGGTTGCTTGATAGTTCAAACGATACCACCCCCTGTATATAATCAAAGATGTCAAATGCCTGGTGTGGCAGTTCCACAAAACCCGGTTCTTTACCATAACAAGGAATATGAACTTCCCCATAGTTACCTTCAGAGTAGGCATACATAACCAGTTCATCGTTGATTATTTTGAGATAGATGGTCTTTTTGGTGATGGAGCTATTCAGTACCACTCGTTTGATTTTGTTCTTTGCTTCTACTAACTTTTCAGCTTCGATTTGGAATTGCATTATAACTGTCTCGCTATCTTTAATAACTTGCCCACAATAAACGGATCAACATCTTCGTTTCTCAACATAGCTATTCTTGCTAATTGCAAAGCCACAACGAATGGACATACCCCAGGTTCCCCGTTCCACTTGACCAGTGATCGCTTGGGCCAATCAAGTAAACGGTTATGACCACCACATTGTCTACAATCACAATAGATTGGGGTTGCTTTGAATTCTTTAACAGCGTTGAGTGACCAATCAATGGTTCGTAATCTTCGGGATTGTTCGTAACGTTTGATGCTACGTTGACCATAAAACCTGATGTCGGCGTGATATTCCTGTAGACTTCTGACGGTTTCTTTGAGTTGACTATTTTGTTGTAGGAGTTCCTGATACTTGTTCATTATTGACTTCTCTCTATTGCTAAGTAAAGTAATAATGCTGAGTGAGCTACATCAATACATTCAGCTTTGGCAAGTTCATAACGATGTCGGGTAATGGCCGATGACACTTCACCAGTTTCTTCAATCACTGAAAACATATAACGACTTATAGTATCAAGACCAGAAGTTCCTACATTATTCAAACCATCATACAACGTAGCTTTACGTAACATTTGCTTTTTAACTAATTCTAAAAACCAACTTACTTCTTGTTCTGACGTATTCATACTTATTCTCCATATGCTGTCGTTGCTAATCTTAAAAACGCACCACTGACTGGCTCTATTTCCTGAATAATTGTAGGGGTTGGGGTCATACGACTATATGAGTTGATGATCTTCATTGTTAGCGGTGAACCATCTCGATCATATTCCGTGTCAAAGACATAGTTACATTCCTCACTCATTCGTGTACCCCCTCTGACTTCACCACTACCCATGCTCTCCTGGCATACCGCAAAACCCTCTGAGCCAGGATGAGTGACTAGCCATAAACTGATGCCATTCACGATGGTTTCTAATCCGTAATAACTATTCCCGGCAAACTCACTTAACTGCTGGATGTTGTCTACACAAAAGATACGGTGCTTCATTCCCTCAAGGCCAGGGAATGTTCCCTCATGCAGCATATCCCATCTTTCGTGAGATTTTTCCATATATCGGGTTTGGCCTTCATCTTTAGCAGGGCCAAAGATTGAGATGGGTAATGTGCCAGATAGTTTCAGGGCAGCTTGTATGGCCTGTTCCTGAAATGGTGTCCTGTTTTCCAGATAGAAAAAATCAGGGTTTATTCGTAACTGTGAGCTAATCACTTCACCATTGCCATTGGTAATGAGTAAATCGGGATGTCTAATGATTTGCTCAACAGAAGGCCATTCTTTGCGGTTGTTTTCTTTCAACACCAGTGAAATCATTATCTTGGTGGCAAGGATGGCAATGAGTGTTTCAGCGTATCGTTGAGGCGGCATACCACTTTCTAAGGTGTCAATACATATCCATTCATCACCGGGTAGTTGTCGGGCAAAATTGAGCAGCCAGTTAGCCAGCAGGGTTGTTTTTCGTTTCTTTTTATCGGCTTTGATGGCAATGAGTTCGCTGTTCATTCTCAATCCGTAAATGGCGTTGTCAAACGCATCACACATCCAATAACGAATAAGTTTTTCTCTGTTTTTCTCTACGTTCCCCCACTTGCTAACGGCTGTCTCGGCAAATGCTCCTAGTCGGGGATCATATGCCATAATCTATGACCATCGAATTTTGCTTGACAATAACCATGCGTTTCTTTTCAGCTTGTTCAATAATGTATTGCTGGCGAAGTTCTTTGAAGTAATCTCTGGCTAGTTTTTGAATGTTATGGTAAAGCTGTTTAAGTGAGTTGAGTATTTCGGCCCATCGCTTAATGTTTAGAATATAATCAAGTAGCCCCAGTAAGAAATCTCTAGGGGTAATATTTAGTTTGATGGGTTGGGCTTTGAGAAAGTTTTTGCTACGTTCTAATAGTTCATAAGCTATCTTTCTTTCGGTGCTGTTGTCACCTTCAATAAACGGTGTTTCTACATGGTCACGTTGTTTAATGTGGTTGTTAATTCTGAGCATAAATTCATCTATGGTTAGCTTATCTTCGGTAATTCGGAGAGTACCGTTGATATTCAGTAAAGGCGTTTGGCAGATAGGACAGTTACCACCTTTATTTCTACGTAAAATCCCATTCTTACATGCAGGACAGGTTTTCATCTTTGATTTTCCTTTCAGTTTATTTCAATAGTTTCTCTCCCAAAAAACTACGCTAACGTATTGGCCTGACTTAACAATCTTCCCCTGACATACGCGGCATATTCCGGGTCTAAGTCATTGACAATGTACCCCCTTCCTAGCTTTTTGGCGACACTGGCCGTTGTCCCCCCACCACAGAATGGATCAACCACAATATCATCTTTGTTACTCATAATTTGCATTAACTTGCTGATTAACCATTCCGGCTTCTCTGTTGGATGGTCAGTTTTCTTATTGGTCATGGCAGATATTTCAAAACCTTCCATCTGCCAATCCACGTTTTCAAACCATTTTGGCTTGTCATAATTGTTGCTAAACACTACTGGGAATGATGTGTGGCAGTTGGGGCAGATTTGGTCAATAATGAAATTGACCATCTCCTGTTGCTCCATAAAGTTCCACTCACCTTTAGTCTTACCTTTGGATGCAAAGAATATCGTTTCAAAGCCACTCCTGAAATTCGATTTTCTGAAATGAGGCGCTGTGTTTGTTTTCAGCCAGGGAATACTAGCCCTCCATGTAAACCCGGCATAGCGACAAATATCTCTGAATGTGCCAATGAATTCAGCTTGCCCAAAATTAACCATTAAACCAGTGGGTTTAAGTACTCGATACGCCTCAAACACCCATTCGTTCAGCAGGTGCATAGGCAGTCTAGGTTCTTCAGGGCCATTGCCATAGAGTAAATCTTTATAGATTTCAGGTAGCTCCTTAATCTGATCCCATTCAAAATCAGTGGTGATGTCTAACCTTGCTTTGAGATTAAGGCGGGTTGGGGCTACTCCATAAGGTTCGTCCGTTAGCACCAAGTCCACTGAGCTATCAGGAATACATCTTAAAAACTCACAGCAATCAAGACTGTGAACGGTATCAATCAAATCTTGAATGTAATCAGTCTCATTTAGCAACTGTTGGGCGTGGAGATACCGTAACTTTAGGTAATCAAGTATGCGGCGGTCAGTGGTGAGTAGGAATGTCATAGATTATACTTCTTTACATCTATCTCTACTTTAGTCATAACCACATACTCCAATTATATTTTTCCATTTGTTGTTGATAGACCTTTGTTTTTGACAGACATGCTAAAAAACATCTTGTTAGTTGAGCATGGATAGCTCGATGATAACCCCTTACATTTGTTGGGGGTTGCTGGTATTCTTTTTTTCGCCAACTTCTGTAACCCCAATCCCCCCTGACAGGTCTAAGTTGAGGAACTGCACTATCCGTAGATAACTTTATGTCATGCTTATTAAGCATGTAATGTAATGGAACCAAAAATCTAACATCTACTACTCCCCATATATGTACTTTTTGAATATTATACTTTAATAATTCAGGCAGTATTTCTCGCAAGGTATCTCTAAAAACAGGCATCATTCTATTTTTCATCTTGCCACTAATACACCATCCACCTAAACCTAGCATGTCTTGTTCAGGATCAATATAGGGTAAAATCCTGACAACACATTCTTTATACTGTTGTGCTGAAACCCCTTGGGCTGAAATTACTTTGGGTTTATCATAGTTTTTTGCAATGAACTTAGCACCTTGAACTGTTTCATCTACGGCTGACCATGCTTCATTCTCTGACCACCTTCGTTTTACTCGGATACCCTCTAACCATTTTTCATCTATCAACAAATCGTAACTGGCTTTGTAGATTATCTGTCCATCATAGTTAAACTCATTAGCGTGTTTGTTTTGCCTGTCTAAAGCTGCCTTATGAGACAACCTAATTTTATCACTAAAAGCACCACAATCTTGAATTACTTGGGTATGGTTGGGTAAAGTTACATTGTTCTTTTTAAGACTTTTGTTCCCATATACTGGACTAACGCAACTATATAGTCCAGGGTTTACAGATGTCCCATTCCATTTCACATCGCTGATCCCTACATAAAGCCTTATATCTTCTTCCTGAACAAAAGGACAAATAGAAGTACGGGTAACGTCATCCATAATTTACCTACAATCTGACCTAATAGAAATTGAAATGGAATAGCAGCTAACCATAAGAATATAAAGCTATCTATAAAAGAACCTACTGTGTTTGATAGCCCAATTGCTCCGATCAACGTTTTTTGCTTTAACGGGGTATATACTAAAAAATCAAACGTTTCACTGATTAAAAAAGCTGTGCCACTGGCTAAAGCTAATGTAGGTGATAGAAACGCTGAAATGATAGCCCCAAGAATTATGGCAAATATGACCATCTTTTTTCCTAGATACTCTTGTACCCCATCCCTGAAAGAAAATGTCAACCCTACAGCTAAAACCCCACTGGGCGTAAGTAAACCAAACCCTACAGGTATTAAACATATCCCATTGGTACATATAGTTCCAATATTTCTTATCAACCAATTAGCCAGGAATATGGAACCAATCAGTAAAACAAAGAACAGTAAGCCTTTATAAGTTGTATTTTTTGACATCTATCGCTACCTTAGTCAATACTGATCGGGCTTTCTTGAAATGCTTGGCGGGTATTTGAGCGCCAGCCATAGTCATTTGGTCATCTCGATAGGTTTCTACTGCTTTACCTGTTTCGGCAAACGGGGTGAGCGTTTCAATGAGTTCTCGCATAATTGTTGTCAATCGCTCGTTAGCTTTCATCAACGATTGAATTTGAGCCTGACGAGAGAGTTGGGTTTCAGTTAGTTTTTGCATTAGTCTACTCCGTTAAAATGGAATTTCGGTTTCAATGAAGTTATCTTCGGGATCACTCATTCGAGAGACATCAAAGCCTTCTTCTTCAGGTTTATCATTTACTGACTTTTTAGCTAACGCTGCATTATCGAGTTTAAGTTGCTCGTTCTCTTTTCTGAGATTTTCCAGTTCAACATGCTGGTAATGCATATCTCTTAAGGATTGCACATAATCCCAATTTCCCACACTCGATTGATTGTGCCATTGATAATCCATCGGATCGTTCTTATCAATCCGACCTAGATTTTCGGCAATGGTCTGGATGGTTTCTTTCACCTGCTCAATACGGGCATTTTTGGCTCTGTGGGTAGAGCCATACAGGGCTTGCTCTAACATAAACTGTAACGCCTGTAGCTTAATTCTTTGATCGTCAACGAGAGTAGCGAATAGGCCAAATGCTCGCTGCTTTTCATTGGCAATATCCTGATAAAAGTTCTTGACCGCTTTGACCAAATCTTTGGGGTCAAAATATCCTGAACGGGTATGCTTACTCAGTTCCTTCTTTAAGAACTCATGGATAGCAATAAGTTGTTCATTTTCAGTTTGAGCGGTGTCGCCATAACGGAGATGGCGTTTAAAATTTTCATATAGGTCTTGTAGTTCTCTAATGCGTTTGGCTTCTCCCCGCCATACTTCTACCCCGGCTTCATCTTTACTATCTTTCAAAGCCCCTGCTCTAGCCATCAAAAACTGAATATGCTCCTGAACTACTGCTACTACTTTATCTACTTCTTCTTTATCACACGTCCACCTTATCCACATAACTACTTTTCTCCTTGAACAATATTTGCTATTTTGTGCAGTTTCTCCACACTATATTCACCACTTTGTACCGGCAAACTTACGACCATTGCCAGTTTGATTAACTTATAAGACATCTCCACATTCTCTTTCGATAATGCTACTTTACTTAGTCCATTACCCCGTTCAAGTTGGGAAATCATATTAGGGATAGTTCTGTATTCTTTAATTAGTCGGGTTGCTGCTACCGGGCCTATGCCTTTAGCCCCTGGAATGTTATCGCCAGTATCCCCTACGAGAGCTAACCAACTATCAAAATGTTCAGGAAAAAACCCATACTGTTGATAAAACGATACAGCCGTAATAATTTCGTGATCCTTGAAACGCTTGGTGTACCGAATGTAATTAACATTCTGACATAATAATTGCATTAAATCCTTGTCACTCGATAGGATTGTTTTCTGACCATCAAGTAAGTGACATAAGGTGGCTATTAAATCGTCGGCTTCAGTGGCCGAATGTTCGTAGACACTCAATCCCACTCGTTTCATTGTTTGCTTTGCCAGATCGAGTTGGTAGGGTAGGTATTCAGGTTTCTCCTTGCGATTAGCCTTATATTGAGAATAGAGTTGTTTTCGCCAACTGGTTCCTAAGCTATCAAAACAGAAATGGATGGTGGTAGGGTTATGTTTCTTGATAATATCTAAACACATGTTCACAAAGCCATAAATTGCCCATGTACGGTCATCGTTTTCAGGGTAGGCGTAAAAGCTACGAGTGAGTAAGTTCGTGGTATCAACTAATAAGTTCATTTGTCTACCTCTGGACTTTCATAGATGTTTCCAGTGATTTCATAACTTTTAACTAAGTTCAATCTACATGGAATTGGATCAGCTTCTTGCCAAGCTACTCTATAAGGGCCATAGCCGGAAATTCCTCTGACAAATTGACCTTCATCCAAAATAACCGGCCAGAAAATCTCAGTTTCGGTATCAAAATCTTTAATAGCAATAGCTTCCCAAGTTCCTGAACGAACATGGGTGATGGTTAATTGTGTACCTTCTTTGATTATCATGGCTTAAACTTCCATCCGACATAATAACCTGCCCAAAAGAAACCAATCGCTACGCCAATCATTGCCAGGCTAGTTAAAAAGTCCATCACTTATTCCTTTCACTAAACATTTGAGGAAACCGACCAAATTCATCCATTACCTCTTGGAAAAACCTTGAATTAGGGGTACTTCTTAACCCTGAATATCCACCTTCTTTCCATAACATAAACGCTTGGTTGTAGAGGTTATGGGCCTTAATCCAACTATCATAACCTGTGTTACGTAAGTTCTTAAATTCGGTTAAGATAGCCTGTCTTTGTTCATCCATTTCACTCCTAATTTCTTTTTACCCAATCCAAAGCAATAATCACTATTAAAGTAATAAATAATCCAAACGTTATATCAAACATTTGTATACCACGATCTAACAAATCAATTCGTCTTTTTCTTTCTTCATTGGGTAGTTCCAATCTATATCTATTAGCAATACGAAGCCGATGAAGTTTAATTGTTAGGATAGATTGAACTAAAGCAAACGTTGATATTAGTGAGACATAAATTTCCATCTTCTTGCTCCATACAATCCTTAATACCTAAAAAATAAATAGCAACAATCAGTTCATCTACGTTTTCTAAATTAAAAACGTGTCCAAAGGTTTCACTTTTAACTTTAAGTTTTAATTCTTTTGCTTTAGCTTTTATTAAGTCATTCATTACTTATTCCTTTCACGTTTCTGATTACAGTTTTATCCCTCTTTTTGCATATTTCACAATGAGTACGGTATCTATCCGGTTCACCCCAGGTTATGTATAAACAACGGTAACAAATGGTGATGAACATTTTGTTACCATTTTAACAGTTCATCAATAAACTCAATGGCTCTGGCATCTCGATCATCATCAAGTGCCAGTAGTTTTCTTATCCAGTTAGCCATATCGTTCACTCACATACCCTTCTGCACTTACCGGAAAATCTTTAGCCCATACTGGTGGGGTACTCATAATTTGAACTATCCATTCAATTCCTTCATCGGCTTCAGCTTCAGGAACAAGAGCCATCAATGAATCGTGTTCGTTACTAATAACTTTATATCTCTTGTTTACTTCAACCATTTGTTCACCTACAATACATCGATCAAGTCCCTGAATAAGATTTTCAAATACTTTGCCCCCATAGATATTGATACGACTTTTCTTCTTACCGTCAAAACCAAAATATTCGTATTGGGGTTTACCATACTTCTCAGTATCTCCTGGTTTCAAATCGTTGTAATGAATATGTAAACCATTGGGTAAGCGAATTCCCTGTGCATCAAAGCCAAAGAAGCCAAAATCCTTGTAACCTTTTCTGTGAATGAGAGCTAACATATCCTGCATACAGTACCATGCTTTGACTATCTCAGGATAGGAATTTCGATAAAACTTAACAACATCTATACAAAAATCCAATGTAAGGTCTAGCCCAAATCCCCGCATGGCTGTGTAGAACTTATTACCACCTGCCTGAAACTGTAGGGAGAGAATGGACTGTTTGCCGATGAAGTATTCTCGCTCTGTTTCAGGATTACCCTTCTCAACGTGCATCTTAAATAAATCACTGGCAAATTCAGCATAGGGTACTCTACCCTGTTCAAAAATTTCCAGCATCTTGCATTTAGTGCCAGCAATGAGTGATCCTACATAACTAGCCAATCTTGCTTCTATTTGAGAACTATCAGCCTTGGCTATCATGTAGCCTTTGGGAGCTACAATGGCTTTCCTGATAGGACTACCTTTGGTAAAGTTTTGAAAATTTCGTCCACCTTTGCCGCTCCACCGGGTACTATGCGCTCCACAGTAAAGCAGTTCAACCGGGCATGGCCGACTACCGACATTGAGTAATGCCTGAGAACGGCTAACGCTCTGTGTAGAACTTATGGCTATTCTCGCTTCAGCTAATTGTTTGGTTTGGGGATTATCCGATTTGAGCATCTTTTTGAAGTTAGGGTCATCCTTGGAAAATGCGGTAACTTGTTCTCCGGTTGTTTTGGACTTCTTCATAGGTACTTTAATAGACAATTTCTCAAGTAACGTTGCAAACTGTTCATCGGATGCCAATGTTCTGCGGATAGGCTCAGTTTTGTCCACTTCAAAGAAACTAATCTGACCATCACTAATGTATGGATAGACCCATTCCACTGACTGCAATGCCTGTTGCTTGCGTTCAATCTCTTCTTTGTTAAACTGCTCAAGTAGGGGAATATCTAGCTCAAGAGTGGGTTCGAGGAACATTCTCAACGTTAAATCAATGAGTTCAAGTTCTGGTTTGGGGTAAGTTTCCAGCATCTTATAAAATGATTGGGCGCATATCTCTAAATCGTTGATAGCATATTTACCCAGTCGTTCCAGTTCAGCCTGACTTAAATAACGTTTGCCTTTGGTGAAATCTACACTATCAGATTTTCCGGGAAAACCTAATCTTGTGGCGACACTATCTAAATTGTTACTCACATCGGGGCCAAATAGCCCTCTACCCATGCACATGGTACATAACCATTGTTTAGGCTTGATGCCAAATATTTGGGATAGGATGAAACCATCAAAATAGTTATTGTGGGCAATAACTGTAACCTCAGACCAGTTTATATGAAAAAAACAGTGGGAGATAGCTTCAGGACTGGTGAACCACTTACTAGGCTTATCATCCACTTTAATAGCCACTCCATGCATATGAAAACGATTATCGAGTACATAGTTATCAATTGGGAGTTTATTAGGCCCATTGAGAGTGTAGGTGTCTGAAAACGCAGTCTCGAAGTCAAGACAGATATAGGTCATCTAACGTTTCCTCTGTTGGTAGGCTCATACGAATTCTCCTTTAATCTCTTCTAGCTCCCACTCGGAAAACCAAAAATTATTCCACGTTTCTTCACTTAACTTAACCTGATAGTTATGACTGTCTTTTTCAGGTCTGAGCTGAACGATTGTGCCATTGGGGTTTTCCCATTGACCGCCATCTACTACTTTAACCAGATCACCTATGTTAAATTTACCTGTGTATTCAACTTTTTTCTTCATCGCATGTTCATTTCAATAAATTCAGCAACGGATACGTTTGTAAAATCTTCGAATGTTATTTGTCCAGCTTTGGACTTTTCCTCAATTTGTTCTACTACTTGCTTCACTGCTCTACCTGTAGCAATAGCAATACCCCGATCTTCGTTCCAGTCAAGTTTACCCATTAAATGAAAACACTCAGCAGCAAACATTAAACAACTGTCACAACCACAGTTCAAACATCTGTTAAATTCTCTCTCAGCATGAGCCACTGTAGTCATATCATCAGTGTTCCACTTGGCAAAACCACTACCATAATAGACCTTACCTTGTTCATTGATATACAGAATTTCAATGAATACATTGGGCTTGACTACTCTTTGGGTAATTACTTCCATTCCATCTATAACTTGGGCTTTAACTGTTCTGTTCATTATCTTCCTCAAATTTCATAGTTGGGAAATACATAATAATATCATCTCGTCCCATAGCATCTGTTTTAGCCCGACCAAGGATTTGAACAAATTTCTCCAATTCGTCAATGTTTGGAAGTCTAACGTCATCCTCACTTATTGGAATTTCATAAGTAGCCATATATGAATACATAATCTCCGCAATCGCTTTGTAATCCTGATCACTTTCAACAACAAATGCCGGACATTCTTTACCATACATATACCTACCGCTATACCGTCGGGTTTCATAACCTGCTTCTTCGATTATTTCTACAAGTTCATTCGCGTTCATACCTTTTTTGCTCCTTATGGCCTCTGCGGGCCACTTCGCGTTTTTGATTGATTTTGACTATTTTATTTTCCAATTCCTGTTTTTCCTGCCACAAAATATCGGTGTTTTCTTCCCACACCGTTAGAATGGCTTTGTCGGCTTCTACCTGTTTTTGTAACAATTCAGATAGTTTTAGGTTAGTTTGTTGTTCAAGTAAGGTAATGGTGTCATTGGTATCTCGAACCACATACTGTACCTTTTGTAACAGGACATGAATGATAAACAAATACCTTCGCTCTCTACGGGTCAACCTATCCCCCATACAAATGGTTTGGGTAAATGAGTGGTAATATACCAATCCAGTGTAATAGTCACTACCTGAAACTGCTTGAGAATTGTGTGTAAATACTCCCCCAAATCCAGATCATACACTTTCACTTTTAACCTGAAATGGTAAGTAAAAATGAGGGCTGACCATAACAGGTGAAAGAATAGCTTGAGAGCAACAATTCCTTTGTCATCATTTCGCAAAGTGAGGTCATAGTTAAGTAGACTGGCTACTTGATACGCTAACGTGTTCATTGCGCCATGCCTCTATTTTAGTTTTCCAGATAGGGGTGAGTTCGGTTGTATCATATTCTTCATCAGTCCATACATCCAGACCCATCCTAACTAAATCATGCAGAATTAGATCAAGTTCATATAAACCATCATCAAAATGCCCATAAGACTGACCTAACATGCATTTACAAACATCAGCCATGTCCAGTGTTTCCAGATTTACATTTTGTAGTATCTCTGGATGTTTACTTCCAAAAAACTTCATTCCATTCTCTACTCGTTCTTCTAATTTAGTTGTCATAATTACTCCTTTACTTTTTCCATAATAGCTTTAACTACAGCATTGTCATCCTCATAGCTTGACCAGCATTTCAAACAGATTGGTGCAGTAAATTTATGAAGTTCACCTTCAATTTGAACGATGGTATTAAACATCATTTCAACTTCTCCATCACATAAAATACACTTATCTTCGTTCATTTAATACTACCTCTCTAAATCCACTGATTGTCATTACTATTCGACTGTTCTCCAATGGTACGGAGGTTAAAATTTCCCTGATATATTGAGAAGCCTGAATAATACTCTTGGCGTCTCTTGAAACTTGTTGCCAGCGATGCTCTTTGATCTGGCGCTGCATTTCCACACTGTCCAGTACATCAGCAATGATTTGGCTGATCCGACATATCTTTTCAGCAACGTGAAACCATTTAGGTAATTTACCCCGACCTTCGGGTGCATACTGATGAGTGGCAAGAGCAGCTTGATTAACATGTCTGATCCGCATGGCTACTCTTGGTAGTAAGGGTTCAAATAGCCAGGGATTATCTACTTCATATTCGGCCAAACAGGTTTCAAGCATAGCTTCCACTCTTAAACATTCGTTATAGATTTCCTGATAAAGATAACGACTACCAAACGGCCAGGCTAACGGAATTCTTGCCATACGTCAACAATACTTTCAGTTCTCGATTTTATCTTGCGCCACTTCTTTTCCTGGGTTATATAAATAATTCCCCCGGCTAACCCTAACATAACAAATGGTGTAGGTGGCAACCACCAGAACATCTTGAGTACACCATAGATGTAAAACGTTCCAGCCAGAATAAGTGATGTAGCCAGGGCAATGGCTGATGTGCCTACTGCTACCCCGAAATGAACACGTCTTAACGGGTTGTACCATAAAAACCAGGCTGAAACACAGCCAAATGTAAAGAGGGCAACGGAGATAGATAAATATAGGATTAGGGCAGCTTCTTCTCTGGTAATGATTTTATCCAATTTTAGAACTATGGTACTATTATTGGCACTTTTATCTATTGTATTTCTCCGTTAAGTATGTTAAGATAATAATAGTCCTCAATAAGCCTTCAACGATGAATATTAAAGAGGCTATGCAGCGACAGATGAAACACCCTTTGGAACGGAGAGCCAGGGGTGTTTCTATTTATAGCCGGCCTAAAAAGTTACAACCCAACAAAAACAAGATTATCAGAATAGGCATACAACCTACATATCTTTTCATCTTAGCTCCTTTCAAATATTTCTATAATCTCAATAGGTTTGCAGTAAGTAACAGCAATCTTACCGTGTTCATACTTAACTATGTTACCCCAACATTCACATTTCACTATGGCTTTTTGCCCCAAGGTAGGCTTTTTATAAAGATTTCCTGACAGGTACTTTTCTCTAAGCCCCTCAAGTGAATGAACAAACCAACCCCCCTCATGATCGGGTTTGCTGGCTTGTACTTTTGTTTTCCCTAGTTTATATTCAATAGTTTCATCGAATAAACTGGTTAATTTCTCATCCACCAGATTACAAACTTTATAACCAATAAACATATTGTTCTTGGGTTTGGCTGATAGATAATCCTTGCGGAGTTTGCCGGGAGGATTAGCCCAACGTGGTGCTTTTTTCTCATAAGCTTCGAGAATGGCTTGTCGAGTATCGTCATCCAGCGTTTTCCATTCAACTTGCTTGCCATCGGCATAATAGCGCCAAAACTGGCTACCACGATGTTTGTGATGAAATCCAATATGAATGGCTATCACATCAGTACTTTCAAAAACAATAGTGCTGGTTACGGAGGGTGATCCCCATCCTCTACGATTACCCTGACCATTGTAGACTATTAGCTTGTCATCTTTTAATTTCGGTTCACAAGCGTTTCGATTAAAATATGTGCTATCAGGTACTTCTCTGGAAAAGTTAATGTTTAACATATTTCCCCCCTATTAAAATAACCCCACTTATAAATAATCCGATGGTTAGTACCATCAATGGACAACCGATCCATACTTCATTTTCTCTTTTCATTTCACTGCTCCTTAAAAATCCATTTGTGTTTGTCCATGCTCATGGTAAGCATAGACCAATTTAGCTTTGCGTTCAGCAGCTACTTTAATGGCATGGTCTTTATCTTTGGCCCAAGTCCAAGTAGTGAACTGTTCTCTACGCTGGTTTTCCCCATTCATCTTAGGGCTGTTCCAATCAATTACTTTGGTAGTAATATAAGCGGTTTCTCTGTAATAAGTATAAGGTAGTTGAGTGCTAATTCTGAAACCATCCTCATCTAGCCATGCATACAGGGTATAAGGCATATAGCCCTGTTTCACTCGATCAATAGCCTCATCACTTTCCCATTCTTCGATACGGAAACCCTCTGCTTTTAATCGCTTCGCTACTGCTTCATCGGTGTAAATAGCATCTATGGAATAGTCTGAGTATTCACCACTGGTTACGATGTATATTTTCATAAGTCTACTTCTGGACCTTCTCAAATATCTTAAGTTTCAACTTTTTAGCAATATTCAACATGTTACTACTCCCCCTCGATTTTCCATCCCAAACCAAAATCAACGCTTCAGCATATTCAGCCATCTCTTTATTGCGAATGGGGCCAGCAGACTTCCCGTGTTTAGCCCAACTTGCGTAGAGTATAACGTAGGGAATGTTATGTTGAACTGCATATCTAATAGCCAATGCATCTACGCCATTAGCTCCACCTGATACTACCTCTGTAATCTCAAATCCACTCTCCATTATCGCTTGTTCTACCAATGCATAATCAGTGATGGTACGGGAACCGGCAATGATGGTTTTCATCTTGGATGCCTCACAAGTCGTTTAGGATGAACTTGCTTCGATAATCTATCTATAATTTCTAACTGCTGTTGATTAGCTGGTTTCTTCGCCACTTTCTACCCAAAACTTGGTACTATGGGTCTTTTCCTACCCTGATAGGGCATCTTTATCTTATTTATCCAGGCTATTTTAGTTATTCTTACCCGTTGTTTTACTAATAGAACTATAGTGACCAGATACCCTTTAGCTTCGATAATTTTCTTAAATAGGTTATTAGTTATGACAATCTGTTCAAGTGCTTCCTTAAGGGTTGTTGGTTGGGGATTGCTGGCTAGGGCTTCGTTCCACGCTTCAATTTCAACCTGAACAGGTGCATTGGTAGCAATGGCTTCAGTAGCCACTACTTCACCAAGATTGGTTTCTTTGGGTTGTCTTACATTGGTTGAAATACGCTCACCATCTTTGGTTCGAGTGAGCATGGCCCAATTCATTTGCAATACTTCATCTTTGAGCATCTTAATTCCACTCTCAATAGGATCAGTGTGGAAAAGATAAATATCAGAGGGGTATAATTTGAGATATTTTTGGCTATGGTTGCGAATACGTCTTATGGAAAGACGTGCATCAGGGGTAACAAGTAGGTAAATTCTACCTTCGTTTTGGTCTATTAGCTTGAGTAGGTTATTTTTCCACCTATCCATGTGTATCTCGAAACAAGTTGGACATTCTTTTTGATGACACCGAATGGTAATTTGATAGCATTTGCCCGTTAAGGGGCAGCGACGGTAAACCTTTGATCCACATTTCATTTGAAATATAAAACTCCTGTGCTTTAGGTGTGGGCGCTGATTGCTTGGCATTCGCTGATGATATGAGGGCATGAGAATATCATAACAGCATATTATCAGCGACTCCACCTAAAAAACAGGAGTTCTGTCACACCCTCATCTCTATTATTTTTCCGCTTTGGTTTAGCTGCCAAGCGACCCTAGCGTGTATTGATAATAGCACATCTGAGCCATTAAGTCAATACCCAATTTTCACGTTATGTCTAGTGTTCTTTCATAGTGTTTTCGTGCTAGATACCAAGCTGTTTCAGTATTTTGTTCAATATTTTTACGGGCATGTTGCCAATGCATTTTAGGTTTACCAGCAACACCCGCCCCATAGACAAACTTATCATCCAATCTAACCTGATAACCATACTTATCTGCTTTGATTGAATAGCCCAATGCTTTTAACTGTTCAATTGTCATTTTATTTACCTATAGGGCGTAGTCTTTATTTCTTTAATATCTTCGGTAGGGATAGCGGTTTGTTCGTCCCATTCACCGGTGATAATAACAAAACCGGGTACATATTTGATGGTTTTGGTATAACTACCACCTGCTCTACCTTCATGCATAAATTCTTTCTTTGTGCCATCTTTCATAAAAACGGTGATGTTCATTTCACTACTCCAATTTTGGACTTTTACATTGGGCTAGGCAGGGTTCGATACCTACACGCCAGTTGAAGCGTATCACTGTATACCACCCTATGTAGGGAATGACAGCTTAACTCTGCTCATTCTGGCTATTCTTTAGCGTCTACTTTCGCCACTAGCCCTTATTAAGTGGATAGTAACCTTAACCCAATTATGCTAGACGTGGCAATGGGAGGAGTTGCTGTGGTTTACGTCTATCTCCCCGTTACTCAATTGTAACTTCGGTTACTATCCACTAATGCTATCTTCTCACATTTATAAGGTGCGTTCTTTTAGCATTGGGCCACACCTAAAAGTCCAGATGAAGACTTTTAACTCACCCAAGTATCAATTAACGTTCTGGCCTCTTCCAATGTCTTGACCTCTCTCACAAAACCAATAACAGGTCTGACCTTACTCGGTGTATAACGATAAATCTTAACCGCTTTAGGTCTGGTGGTTAGAACAATGGGTAAACCTTTATATAGATGCACTTTTGCATCCGTAGGGAGAACGTTAAAGAACGTAGGGCATGCTTTTTTCATTTCTTCAAGAGTTGCCATATTGCTCCTTTTATGAAATTAGCTCGTTAGGCAGGTATTTTTGACATTCATTCCAGATAAACTCAGCTAGTTCATCCATTGTCACACTCTCATCTTCAGGAAAAAGACCAACATAGGTAAGCATATATTTGTTATCCAACGCTTCAGCCAATTTTACCACCCACTCAGGAATGAGAGGTTTGGTTTGCAACGAATTGTCCATTTTCAAATCTCCATATAGGTATCTGGTTTTCCAATGCTTTTTTGATTTCAGTAAGTAGCTCATAAGCCACAGTGGTTAAAAACTCGATCACTTCTTTATCACCCAAATCATTATCGTTATAAGTATACCCCACTGTAAACTGTTCTTCGTGATCGAGTAGAACCTGGATGATGGGTTGAATATCTTGGGGGTAAATGTTGATGTCATCGTATCTATTGTTAATATTCATAGCTAATTCCTTTCGTTAAAAATATAGCCTACCCCTGACCAAGCAGGTAGGCTTTTCATAGGAGCAGAAAACATGAACTTCTACATGGTAAACTAACTTTTGCATTAAGTCAACCCCTAAACCATATGAGTTTCATTAAAGGTTCTCATTTGTATAGAGTTGAGGTCGCCCATAGACAAACTCAAGTTTTTGTACTTTAGCCTGATCTTCTGCCGCTTCATTTGCTGCTAACATTAACAATGTACTCAAAGCGGTTTTGCGAGACTTGCGATAGCGGGCTTTAAGGAGTTTGCTGAGGTAGCCAGCTTCATCATCGTTAAGGATGATTGTTATTTTCATAGTTCTCCTTGCAAATCGTTATTAAATATTCTTCCTAGTAGTTGTTTACCAACATTATCTTCCCACAATGCTTTTTCGAGTTGAGATACACAGTATTTATATGCTTCACTAAAATTAGTTGCATTGATTTGATTATAACCCCCGTCCATTAACATAGTATAAATATCATCTCCATCGGTATCATACATCATAGGCAAGCCAATACTCAGGCTCATTCTTTGAACATCTGTCAAGTCAGTTAATTCAGGTATAGGCCACCATAGCCATACATCTTCTTTGGCACATTTTAACTCCTGACCATGTTTACCCTCAATCCAAATAGGTTCACATTTACAAAAGTATTGATGGTTTTGGAGTATTTCATTCAAGTTAATTGGTTTATTCATCGTTTCAACCCTCCAATTGCATTAAATATTGGATGCTCTAACCGATCAATGACCTCACTCAGCAGTAACGCTGCTTCACTGTTAATAGGTAACTGTGACCATAATTCGTTGGTTAGCATTTCAGCCAGTTCCTTGTTGGATGCTTTGGTCAAGGTCATACTGAGTTTCATATCTTTAAGCAGCAATGCCAATGCTTCGGCTTCAGTACGTTCGAGAATAGGACGTATCTCTTTTTTGTACTGCTCAGGGCCAATGATTTCTTTAACTTTATCCAACACCAGTAACAATATTTCCTCACTCATTCAATCCTCACCACCTCTTTCATATATGGTTTTTGTGATTCTCTCAGCAGTTTCTCAGCTTTATCAAAATGAGCCTGAACAGCAAATAGGTCAGGATCGTCCATGATTGCCTCATACCACTTGATTTTGTCCAGTTCTGGACTTTTTGAGACCACCCCAAACTCACATTCATACCTGAGAGTATCCCCCATGAGTTGTTCTATTTTTTCAAGTACCCCCTCTGCCTGTGTACTTAATGTATCAATATCCACACGTATTTCTTTATAAAATCTAATAGCAAGGTCAAGTTCTGTCATTTCACCACCTGACATGGATTACCGGCTGGATTGTCTGGATCACAATCGCATGCCATTGTTGGACATGCTAACAACCATAGAATAATTATAACAATCACTAATTTTTTCATTTCCTCACCTTTCGATTTTGCTCAGGACACGCCACTATTTCAATTATCCGATAAATAATTCTCAATAAACGAATTAGCCCCTTTAACACTATTTCCTTTCCAGACCTCCTTTCCCTCATGCTCTACTTTATAATTGTTAATTCTCATCTTTTGGCGTTTGCGAAAAATGACAAAACCATTCAATCTCTGGATTTCGACAAATTCAGGCAACTTTTGTAGCCCATACGCTTTGTCAGAAAGCCCAAAACTCTTGAGAACTTCTAAAAATTCTGCTTGCACCAATTCAGGTAATTCCCCAAACTCCACTCGTTTGGCTTCAGCCAACATGTACCCCACTCGATCAATAGCTTCCTCATGGGACATATTAAAGATAATCCCTTTGAGTTTGAGATAAGCTGAATAGAAATCACCATCTTTGAGTAAATGTACACTCGCATCTATCCCCTTGCGGGGGAAGTTGTTCATAATTCATCCCTCATATAATTATAACAATCCAAAAATCCTTTAAGCCATGCAAACATTTCCTTCGCACTATATTTAAACACAATCATTTTATAGCCCGATCTCCCCTCATGGCGTAACTTTACACAGTAACCACTATCAATGGTATCTAAGTATAGATTAGGGGCAATTGGTTTGATGTATTCATTGAAATACTCACTGAGGAATTTATAAGTTAGGCGCATTTTTTCTCGCTATCTGGTAAAGTCTAATTCTGGACAAAGACTTCTTCTCGTTAGGGAACATGGCTTGTAACTCAGCTTTAGTGAGATTAGCCAGTCGTACCAGCTTGAGTAAAGCGGGTAGCTCATTCGGATTATGGTTCAAAAATAACCATAGATGATTATAACCAGCCGCCGATATGAACTGCATGACATCAAAGAATGTCCAGGTTGAGATGTCCTGTTCCTTACGAGTGTAGTATTTATCTAAAGCCCACAGTTCAGCTTCACATTGGGTATCTGCTATAACCATGTTAGTTTAACCCCTTTCACACTATTTAATTGGGCAAAGTCATTAACCATTTTTAACGCCCACCATAAGCCGGTAGAGTAAAAGCCCTGCTTTACTCCATTGATATATTTGACGGTTACTTTATAGTTCATTTTGTTTCCTCAAAATACAAACTAATCACCCCATCACCCCAATGCCGACGATGACCATGATCGAGATCAATTATGGTATAGCGGGGTTTACCATTTTTATATAGTAAGGTTAGTGTTGGTAAGATAGTAGCCAGATCAGCAAATGGAATAAATTCGTTGCTTCGGCTATGGGTACTGGTTAAGCCTAGCATTGTCCATTCCCCACTAAACTCCCAGTTCCTCTCAGGTTTAATCTGTCCTTTTTCATTCACCTGATAATACTTATACGACTTCGTTGTTATCCTCAGCATTTTCTTCCTTCTTTCCATGCTTTAACCACCAATTGAATTGTTTGTTCTTTCGCTGTGCTTTAGCCCGGCGATACTTTTTAGTTAATTCACGATTCTTTTGTTTACGAGTTTTCATTTCTAATATCCCTGATTCGCATCGTTATCCACTGAGTCTGGATCATATTCCTGTCCACCAATACTGAATATGGAACTTTCTTGAACCATGCCATGTTTGGTAAGATGAGGGGGTATTGTAACCTCTGGCTTGAACATCCATATCAATACCGATCATTTTAAGTAAAAAATACAAAAACGCTTTCATTGTTATTTTCCTTTCGATTTGTCGAGTTCTTTTTGTAGTTCTCGGCTTTCTTTAATGAGTTCTTTGAGAGCATCTTTGGATGTTTGGGGTAACACTTTGTTATTGTCTATTCTTTTTTCAAGTTCTTTAAGTTTATCATCAGCCATCTAATACCTCCATACCATTTTCAGCAATAGCTTCAATTGTGTTGTAATCCAGATCAAACCGATCTCCATAGTCCTGCACGATATTCCCATTGATATGGTTGACATGATTAGCCCATGCGAGTGCTGCCAACTTATCCAATTCATTTTTAGCTTTACGAATTTGCTTGAGCGCATCCTTGACTTCAACCTCTACTGAATGGGTCACATTTTTCAATGCGTTACGATAAGCCTTAAAACCGTCTTTCTCAAGACTTTCCCGTAAGATACGTTCACCTACCAACTTTGCAATTGAGGCATAATCTTTATAGTAAATATCGTTAAACCATTCCGTTAATTCATTGATGGTAGGAGTACGGCCTATATGTTCACAATCCTCATAGCCCAGTTCAGAAATTCCACAGGAACAGACTTTGAATAGATGTCGGTTATCTTTACACCATAATCTTAAGGCTGATTTCATCCAATCGAAATGGAAATAAGGATTTTTTAGTTCACCTTGACAGCTTTCAAACGTGTAATCAATATCATCTATAGTCATATTCTCAGCCCATACATCGGGCTTGGTATGGCAATCCAGCCAGAACTGTAACGTATTCGTCATTGCTTCTTCGTATTCAGTCGTTTTCAACATGTTCTCTTACTTCCTTAACTAATTGTTCAATCGTTTCTTTGGGTAGGGGCATTGCGCCGATTAACAGTCTGATTTCTTCCGTAACCTCACACTTATGCTTAAACTCCAATCGCCTTATCTCAGCCAATGCCAGTTCTACTATTTTATTATTGACAAAATACAGCCGTAACGATTCACCCCCTACTTGCTCAAACACGGCATGGGGATCACCACTCGCGGCAAACCAATGCTCAATGATTTCAGGGATGGTATATCTGGCAATGATCTCGCTCATGGACTGTTTAGGTGTGAAATGCATATCAATCAGTTCAGCCAGATTGATAAGACTATCGGCGTTAAATTCCTGAGTATCTATCATTTCCTGCCACTGAGATATTAAATCAACTGCATTCATCAAGTGTGTACCTCAAAAAACCAATAGCCCTCGGCTGGCCTACTTCTTTAACGTAAATATTAGCTCGCCCATTGGCATACATTTCTACTGTACTCATATACTGATAATCTCTAAGATAACCCCATAAATCTTGCATGGGTAAATCTTTGTGGTCTAAACGAGTAATGTGGCCTACATAGGTGCATTTAACACCTACCACATCTTTAGCCAATTCATCTCGATTTTTAGCTACTTCATCCGTGAACTTGATATACTCAATCATTTAACAGTTCCTCCATTGTCAGGATATGCTTTTTTACTACCCCATCAACAAGATCAATGAATTTATTAGCATATAAACAGTTAATAAGCTGGCGTTGTTCCTTTGTAAGATCATTCCAATTCAAATTCTCAACACTTTTAATGGCATGATCCTGTAACGTATCCAGCTTACCTTGTAGCTTAACAATCAATAAGTCTCGTTTATCTTCAATCATTATTTATCTCCATAAACTCAGTAACAATCGTTTCTTTCTTAATCCTGAACTGAAAGTTACGAACAAACATATCTTCATCGAGAGACTTGTTCCATTGTTCATATGCTTGTTTGATATGTTCAATAAGTTCCTGTTCAGTCATTTCCCCCAAAGGCACATAGGGAAACGGTGTCCAGACATTTCCGATGGTCGAACGGGTTGCTTTCCATTCAACCGTCAAGATTGTTAGTTTGTTAGGCATCTCACTAATTCTAACTTGACTACGCATTAGATAACTCCTTCACTACCGTTCTACATTTAGCTGAGACAAGATTTCGACTGTCATGCCCAAGTAA